>Ga0222423_1000136_pt1 | contig 70911 bp, 61 predicted proteins | sample 3A0metagenome_FD_182472 | JGI IMG/M metagenome (GOLD analysis project Ga0222423, IMG submission 182472) | Enriched microbial communities from leaf-cutter ant dump, University of Wisconsin, Madison, United States - 3A0 (version 2) | ecosystem: Environmental > Terrestrial > Nest > Insects nest >...
CTCGTGTGTCCGGCGCGTTACCTTGTGTTACAGCCAGGTGAGACTTTGTGGACTATTCCAAAAATGGTGCGCAATCACGGCACTGGAATACGTAGAGTGAGGCTATGGACACGCAAACAACGCTCGCACCGATGAGTTCGCGGATCGCACAACAGGTGCTGCCTTCGCTACCCACCGACTTAGGACTGGCCTGGCGTTCACTGCACGTGTCCGATGCGCAGAATCTTTTTGAGCTGATAACGCTAATTGAACGAGCCGACGAGTCGCCTTTTCGGACCTCCCTCGAGGAAACCACCGAGTTGTTCGACGGTGAATGGAAGCACTTTGATACCGATTCCATCGCTGCAGTGAACGAACTTGGCCAGATCATTGCGTATGGCGTACTAGAAATGCCGCCAGGTGACGAATCGATGAGCCGTGTGCTGCTCGATGGGGGCGTGCACCCCGAGGCACGTGATGTGGGTCTGGGCCAAGCGGTGGTGAACTGGCTGTCTGCTCGAGCAAAGAACATGCTGCGTGAAGCTGACACCAAGTTGCCAGGGCGAGTTGCAACTTATCTCCAAGACAATGCTCCACAGCATTGGGCTTTGTTCGAAACACAGGGATATAGCGCCCGGCGCTTCTATAAGTCGTTGCAGCGGGACCTTTCCCACCCCATTGAAACAATTGCGCTCGAATCGCATCTTCGGCTCGTTCCGTTCGACGAGTCACTTGATAATGCGGTCCGGCTTGCACATAATGATGCGTTCCGTGATCATTGGGGATCCGAACCTCAGACGCTTGAAACGTGGGTTCAAGGCCGCTCCATGTTCATGCCTCAGTGGAGTTTTGCCGTTATCGATACCCGTGCTTCACATGAAGGCAACGAGCCACTTGTTGCGGGATACATTCTGGTGGACAAGTATGAACAGGACTGGGTGGTTGCCGGGCGTACGTCGGGATACATACATTCTCTCGGAGTGCGCAGAAAGTATCGCGGGCAGAAAATTGCGCTCTCGCTGCTCACCGCAGTAATGCGGAAACTCAAGATTGAGGGAATCGAGTACGCGGAACTTGACGTAGATTCGGAGAACCCATCAGGGGCGTTTGGCATGTACACCTCGTTGGGGTTTGAAGAATCCTCAAGTTCACGGATGTATTCGCTTGAGTTCTAGATAAGTACATGTGCCTGCTTGGTCATTCGGAACAGTTCCAACCTATGCCTTGTTCACATACCTAGGATGCGACGCACACTGTATACGCAGGCAATGGTAACAGCTCTCAGCCACGAGAGGGTAGTAACCAATTAACGGTTGCTACCCTCTCGTCGAAAATTAGCGTGGCGAGCCTAAACTAGCCGATTGCGGTCAGCGGCGCTGAAAGCGCCGTGCCGGAACCATCGCGACGCACATCGAGCTTTGGAAGTACTACAGGTTGCCCATTAGAAGCACAGGCGCGCGCTGGGGCAATACCAGCCCAGCCCAGAGTCAATACATCCTCACCCTTAAGGAATCTCTGGGCGCGAACGCCACCTGTGGCACGGCCCTTGGAAGGAAATACATCGAATGGTGAAACCTTGGCCGAACCCGCATCAGTACCAGCAAGTGCAGAAGAATTACCGGCAACCGTGACGACAACGGCATCTGCATCAGGGCTCACAACACCAAAGAACGCGACACTGTGCCCGGCAGAGAGCTTGATTCCAGCCATACCACCCGCCGCGCGACCCTGCGGACGGACATTTGCGGCCTTAAAGCGTAATAGCGAAGCGTCAGTAGTGATGAAAACGAGGTCATCGTCGTCTTGAGCCAGTGCGACATTAACCACCTGATCACCGTCCTTGAGGTTAATAACCTCCCACTCGTCGGACTTTGCAAAGTCACCTTGAGCAACACGTTTGACTATGCCCAAACTGGTACCAAGAGCGAGTGTTGGTGCTTCCGCGGTGAGGGGAGCTAGACCAACAACTCGTTCGCCCTTTGCCAACTCAAGTAGCTCGTCCACGTGCAGCCCACCGGAAAGCGAAGGCGGCCCCTGTGTGGGAGGGAGCGTGGGTAGCTCCAACATAGAAACGCGTATCAGCCTGCCAGCACTCGTAATGACGCCGATGTCTGCGCGACCTGTTGTGGGAATTACGGAGCGCAAAACATCATGAGCGGCGCGCGCCCCTTCACGTTCTGGCTCGACCTCATCAGACGTGCGCGCTATCAAACCCGTTGCGCTGAGCATTGCCCAACACGCTGTGTCCGGGATTTCGAGCGGAGCTGCGGTGCGGCGGCGTGGCGACTCACCTGACTCGGTACCTGCCGCGGAAGTTGCTTCCCCACCTGCCGAGTCCAACAGAATGGTGCGTCGCGGTGTTCCATATGTCCGTGCCACATCCGCCATCTCGCTCGAGACAAGGGACTTAAGTTTGGCCTCGTCACCGAGAATTTCCCGCAGATCGGCAATCTCGGCGGCAAGTTGCTCGTTCTCCTTTTCCAGCTCGATTTGTGAGAACTTGGTGAGGCGGCGTAGGCGAAGTTCAAGGATATATTCGGCTTGAGCTGGTGAAAGGTCAAAGACTTGCATGAGCCGCTCGCGAGCAGTCTCAGAGTCGTCAGAGGTGCGGATCACTTCGATAACTTCATCGATATCGACGATGGCCAGGAGCAATCCTTCAACGAGGTGCTTGCGCTCTAACCGCTTGTTGAGGCGGAACTGGGATCGTCGTCGGGTCACCAAGACCCGGTGGTCGACCCAGACGGACAGCATCTGGCGCAGGCCCATAGTCTGAGGTTGCCCATCCACGAGCGCCACATTGTTGATGCCAAAGGAATCCTCAAGTGGCGTGTGCTTGTAGAGGGTTTCCAACACTGCCTCGGGATTGAAACCCGTCTTCACTTCGATGACGAGTTTGAGACCATGGTTGCGATCAGTTAGATCTGTGACGGCGGAGATGCCCGTGAGTTTCTTAGATTGGACGCCATCTTTAATCTTCTCGATGACTTTCTCAGGCCCAATCATGTATGGGAGCTCAGTGACTACGATGCCCTTGCGCCGAGCCGTGACGTTCTCGATACGAGCGGTAGCCCGAGTCTTAAACGAGCCTCGGCCCGTACGATAGGCGTCTCGTACTCCCTCGAGGCCAATGATCTTCCCGCCCGTGGGAAGATCGGGACCTGGAACAAAACGCATCAGGTCCTCGAGGGTTGCGTTGGGGTGCTTGAGCAGGTGTCGAGCTGCCGAGATGACCTCGATGAGGTTGTGTGGTGCAAGGTTTGTGGCCATTCCCACGGCAATTCCGGAAGCACCATTGACTAAAAGGTTCGGTATAGCCGCGGGCAAGACCTCCGGTTGCTCGAGCTTGTTGTCGTAGTTGGGCACGAAGTCCACTACATCTTCACTGAGGTCTGCGGTCATTGCCATGGCGGCAGCTGCGAGCCTAGCCTCGGTATAACGTGGCGCGGCCGGGCCGTCGTCCAGTGAACCAAAGTTTCCATGGCCGTCTACGAGGGGGAGGCGCAGCGCAAAAGGCTGCGCAAGCCGCACGAGAGCGTCGTAAATTGCGCTATCACCGTGTGGGTGGAGCTTACCCATCACTTCGCCCACAACTCGTGAACACTTAACGTGTGCGCGATCAGGGCGAAGGCCCATGTCAGCCATCATGTAGAGGATGCGCCGCTGCACCGGCTTAAGTCCGTCACGCGCATCGGGGAGGGCGCGCGCATAGATGACAGAATAGGCGTACTCGAGGAACGATGTCTCCATTTCTGTGGTGACATCGATGTCAACGATGTTCTCTGTGTAGTCCTCGTCTTCGAGGTCTGGGGTAGCAGGCTTGCGGGCCATGAACGCAGTGACTCCTCAACGCGTGGGAAATTACCTAGGCTATTGTCCTACGTCATCGTGCCGTGACGTAGCAATGGCGCGCATTACGTGCATCTCATTTGCAGTGAAGTTGGCTGTGAATTAGCGGAACCGGCCGCGCTGCAACCGGCTCGTCCGCCGCATTACGTGCGGAGTTCATGTTCACGCACTGAAACAGCCACTACCCTTGAGACATGGAGACCAACCCGGCGCCACCACGCAGCGAAAGCGACGCCTATCCAGAGCATTGGGAGGCCGACGTGGTGCTGCGCGACGGCACGCCAACTCACGTTCGTCCGATTCGCCCCAGCGACCGGGATGCGCTTCAGGATTTCCATATGCGGCAGTCCGAACGTTCCACATATATGCGCTTCTTTGCTGCGATGGAAAGGCTCTCCGAACGGGACCTCGTGCGATTCACCACAACTGACAATGTGGATCGAGTTGCGATCGTTGCCACTGTGACCAGCGTAGACGGAACTGAATCTATTGTAGGTGTTGCTCGGTTCGACCGGATCGAACACGACGAGGCCGAGGTCGCGTTCAACATTTCAGACAACATCCAAGGCCGCGGGCTCGGATCAGTGCTACTCGAACATATTTCTGCGGCCGCACGTGAACTAGGGATAAGGCGGTTCTTTGCGGAGGTTCTGCCACAAAACGGGAGAATGCTTTCGGTTTTTCGCGAGGCCGGATACAGCCAATCACAACGCGTTGAAGACGGCGTGGTAAGTGTTGAAGTGGATCTCGACCCGACCCTTGAATCGCTGCAAGTGATGACTGAGCGGGAGTATCGCGCCGAAGCTCGATCTATGCAGCGGTTGTATAACCCAAATCGAGTGCTGCTTATTGGATCCTTAACTGACCAGCCCACCCCGCAAGAAATGCGATTAGCGCAGGGGGCGTTAGCCTCAGGCATTGGAGTCAAGGGCGATGAAAAAGTCCACGTTGTTGGACTGAGCCCAGTATTCATACGCGATGCACAACGGAGGCACGGACTTTCGGACAACTTTGTCCACTATGGGACGCTAAGTGACCTTGTTCAATCAGGTGAACAATTTGACCTCGCGGTACTTGCAATTTCCGATATCTCTGTTGCTCCAGTCTTACGTGAGTTAACTGCAGTTGGTGTCCATGCGGCCGTTCTGCTTGCCGGAGGATTCGCTGAGAATGGTGAGGTAGGTCTGGCCCTGCAGCGCGAGGTCATACGAACCGCACACAGCGCAGGGATTCGTATTATTGGACCCGCTAGTTACGGCCTGTTTTCCAACTCCGCCGCTGCACCTTTCAATGCTTCTCTCACTCCGCAGTTGCCAAAGCACGGACGAATCGGGTTGTTTTGCCAGTCATCGGCTATTGCGGTGACACTGCTCACCACGCTCAATCGCCGCAATCTCGGCGTCTCCACTTTTCTTGCAGCCGGCAACAGGGCAGACATTTCCGGCAACGACCTAATGCAATATTGGCTCGATGACCCACATTCCGCGTCAGTTGGAATGTACCTCGAATCTATCGGCAACCCTCGAAAATTCGCCCGAATTGCACGCAGATTGTCCGCGCGTAAACCCATCGTGGTTGTCACGGCAGGTCAATCAGGCTATGTTGTGCCACGCGGTCATGCGGTGTCTCGTACGAATGCGCCGCGAAAGGCTCTTGACCAAATGTTTGCGCAGAGTGGAGTGATACGAGCTCAAAATACCCATGAACTTGTGGACACGCTTCAACTCTTTGAAACGCAACCACTTCCCAAGGGGTCACGGGTAGGGATTATTGCGAGTTCGGAATCCCTAGCCGCGATCGCTGCCGAGGCGATAAATGCGGCAGGCCTTACGGTTACCGAGCATGTCCACGTGATCAGGTCCCTCGACTTAGCAACAGAGGCTACTCACATCCTCGAGGACATATACGCACCGGAAGCATGCGATATCGTCCTTATCGCACACGTGCCCACATTAGGTGAGTTTCCTGAGGAAACAGCAACTCTCATAGCCACCAAGGCATGTCAAAGCGGGCGTACAACCATCGCTAGTGTGTATGGACTGCATGGCGTGACGGGCGAGTTTACTTGTGAGTGCAGCGAAGTGCCGGTTACTGTCCCCGCATACTCCACTCCGGAGGACGCCGTGCGCGCGCTCGCAAATGTTGTCAGTTATGCGCATTGGCTTGCGCGTGATCATGGTGGGCACGTGCACTTTGAAGACATCGATAGAAGATCGGCAGAGGAGATACTTCGCAGCGCCAAGAAAGGCGCTGTTCCCGAGGAACAACTTCGAGAACTCCTTGACGCATATGGCATAGATCTTTGGCCGTCTGCCATAGTGCACACACTTGAGCAAGCGATTCATCACGCCGAGCGGCTCGGGTATCCCGTGGTTATCAAGAGCACAGCAGACGCACTACGCCATCGCCAAGATCTTGGCGGTGTGCGCCTCAACATCGCTACTGAAGCGGAATTGCGTACCAACTTTGCCGAGATGATCCATGAAATCACCGTGCATTTGGGAGCGCTCAGCGGCACGATCGCTCCTGAGTTCGAGATCCAGCACATGGCACCTTCCGGGGTGGCATGCGTTGTGCGGTCTCAAGAAGACCCATTGTATGGCCCTGTTATCTCATTTGGGCTTTCAGGTGATGCGGTGGAACTTCTCGACGACGTTACATACGGGGTGCCACCGCTTAGTTTTGCGGATGTTTCAGTTATGGTGCAAAGCATTAAGGCGGCGCCAAAACTTTTTGGATACAAGGGTCTACCTCCCGTTGACACACATGCACTGGAAGAGCTCATCGCTCGTGTTTGCGTCATGTCAGATAACCATCCAGAGGTGCAATCGCTAGAACTGTATCCGGTACTTGTAGGGCCAAAAGGCGCCGTTGTTTTGAACGCACGCATGAACGTTGCACCTGCATTGCGTAAGGATGGAATGCGTCGAGCCTTGCCTCGTTGACCACAGGCTGTGGAAAGGTCCAACTGGCTTCGCCACAGCCCAGTAGACTAGTGAGGTGCAGACTACCGATCAGACACGCGCCCTCACTGAGTCCCTCGAACACGCCGGGTACTACCCACAACTTGTAACCAGTGTTCTAAACGTTGCGCTCGCAGATGAACCAGTGGTGGGGCACTTTGTCCATATGGAAACCACCTTCGCTACGGCGGAAGTGCGTAGACACGTGACGGTGCTTGCTCTTACTCCGACTCGTCTAGTATTGGCGCACGTTGATGACCAATCTGGTCCGAACGAAGCTGGGGTCGTGGAATCTCAAGCAGCTGCTACAACCGAGTCCGTGTCATTGTCGAGTATTCGTTCGGTTGTTCTAACTCATGTAGTTGCTTCGCCCGAGTCATATACGCCTGGCTCGGCTCCTTTAGAGTTGACGCTTGCGATTGGATGGGGCGCCGTTTCCCGAGTCGACATGGAACCCGCAGTGTGCCCCGATCCAAATTGCGAAGCAGACCACGGATATTCGGGTGCCATTACGAGCGACGATGTCATGATTCGGGTCAGCGCCGAAGCGGACGGACTTGCTGCAGTGCATCAAGCAGTCGCCTTTGCCCGTGAATTGTCCGCACGTACCGGCCATAGCGCGTGACAGACGGCACTGCACAGAGTCACTTGGAACTTCACCAACGTATCGCTCAAAACTGTGCACAACTAGGGTTTGTTGAACCATCCTATGACGGTGCCAGCCTATCAACGCTGTTATCAGCGGCGGTTGGAGCGCTGCGCTGCGGCGGCGTGGATCTGCCGCTCGACGATGCGGGAGCGTCGACAATGCGTTCTGGCGCAGGGCCAGGGCAGCGCGAACCACTGGCCGCCGAAGTAACACTAGCCGCTCAATCTGCCTGGAACCTGCCAGCAGCACATAGCGTGTGCATAGTACTTGTCGATGGTCTTGGTGCTCTCAACCTTGAGGAGTATCAAGACTACGCCCCACACCTAACCCAGTTGTTGACTACTCGTGATGCTCATGATGGTCGTGCAGAAGCCCGGAGTGGATTTCCATCGACCACAGCAGCATCGATGTCTCAGCTCGGTACGGGACTATGGCCAGGTGCCACGGGGATGATTAGCTATTCTGCGCTGAGTCCAAACACTGGGCGTATTGGCAACTTCGTGTCATGGCGAGACATGGACGACCCAAAAACTGTTCAGCGCACGCCAGTGCTTTTTGAGCAGTTGGCTGCCCTCGGAATGCGGGTCACCTCAATCGGTCAAGCGCGATTCCAAAATTCAGGCATGACCCAGGCGGTGTTGCGTGGAGCGCAGTATCAGATCGCCAACGATCTAATTTCCAGCATGAACATTGCGGGCGACCTACTCCGGCAACCTGGTCTCACCTACCTGTACTGGGGTGATCTTGATAAAGCGGGGCATGTTTACGGGGTGGGATCTCCAGCTTGGCTTAGAGAACTACAGCGCGTAGATGACGCCATCGCGTGGCTTATCGATAGTAAGCCGGGTGGTTCTGCAGTAGTTATCACCGCCGATCACGGGATGGTCAATGTTGACTTCTCTGCGCGCATAGACCTCGCCCAAGAATATCCTCTTGCGCGTGGGCTAAGAGCCCTTGCGGGAGAGCCAAGGTGCCCGCACGCGTACTTTAACTCGCCCAAATACGCGGCGGATGCATACCTTAGATGGCGCGAAGAACTTGATGGCTTTGCCATAGTTCTGACTAGAGATGAACTGATCGATTCTGGACTGCTGGGCCCAGTTTCGTCACATGTGGCGCCGTGGATCGGACATCTCGTGGCTATCATGGGCGGCCAACGCACCCTAATTGATTCCGCCTCGGCGAGTCCTAAAGCTCTGGCCCTTAAAGGCGTGCACGGTTCGTTGAGCCCAGCCGAGGTGCTTATCCCTAGGATCGTCATTTAGCTGGCAAGCGAGCAGGTCACGCGGAACGTAGGCATACACGAAATGCTCGTGGCCGTTAGGTGTTACTCGGGTTTGGCGCCAAACATGATTTCATCCCAAGTCGGCATGGGGCTGCGTGTCTTCCCTTTGGCTTTTTTGCCAGTTAGTTCATTCGCTGTAGACAGATTTTCAGTCGAGGATTGCTGCGCGGTGCCTGAGGTGGGTACCTTGTCAGAATTCCGTGCTGATCGTGGCTGTGTGGCTGACGGTCGGTGTCCACGTCCACGTAGACGAGCTAGTGCTGAACTTTCGGATGCTTGGATCACAGGTGGCTCAAAATGTGGCCCTGGATGAGTAGTCGCTGCGGGGGAGTCGGCGCCTTGCGAAGCTTGTGGCAGCTGTCCCGTGATGACAGGTACAAGTCCAGTGTGGGGTGGACGAGTGTCAGCGACCCGTGCTCCAGAAGGGTCATCAAAAAGGACATCCTGGCTTTCGTGCGGCGAACGTACATCTGTGGGTGGTGTTGCTTGGCGTGGAGCCTGTTTCGTTGAAGGCGGTGCGAGCTGAGGGCCTCCATCGCTGGTTCTGGTGCTCGCCGGCGTGGGAGCTGACGTGGGCAAACCGTCTGTCTGCGAAATAGCAGACTGCGGCGATAACTGCACGATGTTGTTGGGTACGGGCGCAACCGCAACTTGGCTGGGACGTGATGAATCGTCGAGAAGTGAGCGAGTGCCACGAATTTGGTTGAGCTTATCCACGAGATCTTCAGTCTCGTGGATGGCGGAGGCCGGTGAGTGGCTCGGGATCGCCTCGAAATCAAATACAGCGTCACGAACGGCGCTCAGGTGGCGGGTGGGTATTGGCTGGTCAACAATTTGGGTCTCGGATAGTGCGCGAGACTCAGCATCGATAGCGCTGAGAGTGTGGGTCGACTGTCGGAAGGTCCAGCGGGCAGTGCGAGCCTCAAGGTCTTGTGTAAACGTGACGGCCACGATCCAGCCGTGACCGTCGCTCTTATATGCATCCCACGTTAGATCGAGGATATTGACGCCACGTGCGGCAAGACGGTCGGTGACGATCTCGCCGAGATTAGGGGAATCTGCGTCTTGCTGGATAGGGGTCGCTTTCGCGCGCTCAGCTACAAATGAGCGCTCTGCAAGTACGGGCCTTTCATAACGTTGTATTTGCTCGAGTGGAACGCCGGCCTTCTCGGAGATCTCCGTGGCCGTCATTCCAGCACGAATGCGCGCTTGGATTTCGCGGGGCGGTAGGGTTCCGTCTGCATCTGCCTTGTGATGTTCCATGGCGGGGCGGTCGAGTCGCACTGCTGCCCGGACCATTGGGGTTATTCGTAAGCGGTATTCCGCGCCCTCGGGCGTGGTGACGAAGAGATATTCGCCGTCCTCACTGAGACCGACGAACTTCACATCGGCAGCGAATCTGTTGGACATATTCCCCTCCATCGAGCATTAACCTGTCCATTTTCTCTTGAGTTGAGCCAAACATTGGGTAATTGGTGCGGTGTGCCGCGGCACATCCGACCAACGCCCCCGTAACGCAGGTGCAATGCACCTGTAGTGTTCAGGCGCTTGTCGGTGGTGACAAGATGGTCTTATGCCTACTTCAGAATCCTCTGCGTCTAGTCTTCCCGTGCATGAGATCCGTGATCTTGCTGACCTCTGTTCTGTGCTTGCGCGGGAAGCTGCCGACTTCATTGCCGCGCATCGTCCTCCGCATGAGGCGGTTGCGGCAACAAAATCGACGCCGACTGACGTGGTCACCCAGATGGATCGTGACATTGAGGTCATGCTGCGTGAGCGGCTCGCGCGGATGCGCCCTCTGGATGGGATCCTTGGTGAGGAAGGCGCTTCGGTTGCCTCCCAAAGTGGCCTGACCTGGGTCATCGACCCGATCGATGGCACCGTCAACTACTTGTACGGATTGCCCGGATATTCGGTTTCAGTGGCTGTAGTTGCGGGTGAGCCAGATCCTGCTCAATGGACTCAGATTGCGGGTGCGGTGGTCCGCGTTTCGGATCGTGCTACCTGGTGGGCGGGTTCGGGCCTTGGTGCGTGGCGTGATGGACGTCGGCTGGAGATTAACCATCCGGACTCGTTGGGGCGTGCATTGACTGGTACGGGATTTGGCTATGATTCACGGTTACGTGCGCTCCAAGCTTCGGTTCTGCTCGATGTGTTGCCTGCAGTGCGTGATATCCGGCGCTTTGGTTCGGCTGCCGTTGATCTATGCTCGTTGGCTGAGGGTGCCTTGGATCTCTATTTTGAGCGGGGGCTAAGTCCATGGGATATGGCGGCGGGCACTTTGATCGCTCGTGAGGCAGGAGCACTGATTATCGACGATTCTGGTCGCGCACCCTCGAAACTTATGACTATCGCTGGTGACGAAAATCTGGCGCGGGAACTGGCGCAAATTTTGCGAGAGGCGGGTGCTACAGGCGCAATTGAGTAGTTTCTCTGCAGGCGAAACTGGCGGCTTCTTGCGGGCATGGCCAGGGGGTGCCGTAAATCACCTCGTGTTCTGGGTGCAAAGTCGGCAAAAATCATAGAGAATCCCTTCGCTGGCACTTCGCGTTGCGATGGAATAAACTCACACGCGAATTTGTACTTCCTCGGCAGGATGCCCCAGAGATTTGGGGCGATGATTTCGATTTCAACGGAGTGTGAATCCTCATATGGCAACTGATTACGATGCCCCTCGTAAGAATGAAGAAGACATCAGCGAGGACTCCCTTGAGGAGTTGAAGGCTCGTCGTTCGGACAAGAGCTCCGGAGTTGTTGACGAGGACGAGACTGAGGCAGCAGAAGGGTATGAGCTTCCTGGTGCAGATCTCTCTGGTGAGGAACTCGCGGTGCGTGTTCTTCCCCGCCAGGCTGATGAGTTTACCTGCAGCGTTTGCTTCCTTGTGCACCACCGTTCGCAACTCGCATATGAGAAGAACGGTCAGCAAGTCTGCACCGAATGCGCCTGACCTGATAGCAGTGCGTTTCAAAACTCCTTCGCGCTGATTTGAGTTACTGAAGGACCCCGGAGACGGGGTCCTTCAGTTGTTTGTGTAGGTCGTTGGGACCGCTAGAGTGTTCGATGTGAGTATCGATCAGCCAGAAGTACTTATTCAGATTTTGAATCCCATAGCACCGCTGCCAAACTATGCGCACCCGGGCGATGCGGGCGCCGATCTTGTCACCACACAGGATGTTGAACTAGCGCCCTTTGAGCGAAAGTTAGTAGGCACAGGCATTGCGATTGCATTGCCACACGGCTACGCTGCTTTTGTCCACCCGCGGTCTGGACTTGCGGCTAAGCACGGCCTAACAATTGTCAATGCACCGGGCACAGTGGATGCGGGGTACCGCGGCGAGATCAAAGTTGCGCTGTACAACTCTGATCCCACGCAGGCCATTGTGCTGCGTGCAGGGGACCGGATCGCACAGATGGTCATTCAGCGAGTGGCCGAGGCGCGGTTCTATCAAGCGCAGACTCTGCCTGGCTCTGACCGCGGTGAGGGCGGTTTTGGTTCTTCGGGTGGCTGGAATGGTGCACACACGGCGTCGGGCAATTAGTTCCAAGTGACTGTTGTCTATTACGATTTGGTTACGGCACCGACTAGGCTAGTGTGTGCCGTTGGTGCTTGAAGCGCCGATACTTTTCCAAAGGAGCAATTCAGTGGCGTTCTTTCGACGTGGGCGAAACGAAGACTCGGCCGAGGCCGTAATCGATCTTGAAGCGCCAGAATCCTCGCAAGACCAAACTCAAGCTCCGCAGGTTGGCCCATTCGACGTAAGTCAGGTTCCTGACCGTGGCGAGCGTCTTGATCTTGGTGCAATTTGGCTCCCCGGTAAAGAAGGAGCTGAGCTGCGCATGGAGGTCGACAACAAGAGCCAGCGTGTCACCGGTGTTGCTATTGCACTAAACGGATCCATCCTGCAGTTGCAGGCATTTGCGGCTCCGCGCACCCTTGGCATCTGGGACGAAATTCGTGAGGAGATCGCTCAGTCAATCAAGTCGCAGGGTGGTGCCGCAGATGATGTCCCAGGCGTACTGGGGCGTGAACTGCTCGTTAAACTCCCGGTGAAGCTAAAGGACGGCACCCCTGCGGTTCAGCCGGCCCGCTTCGTTGGTTTTGACGGACCACGGTGGTTCCTGCGAGGTGTTTTCTCTGGCCGTGCTGCCTTTGATCCAGAAGCTGCACGCGATTTAGAGGAAATCTTCCGCAGTGTAGTTGTGGTCCGTGGTGATGAACCAAGGCCGCCTCGCGATTTGTTGGCTCTGTCCTTGCCCGGACAAATCGCTCCGCGCCCCGTTCCGATCCGCCCAATGCAGCCTGATCTCAACCCGCTTGAGCGTGGCCCTGAGATCACCCAGATTGGCTAGCGACCCACGTGGGCGAAACAATCTCGGCGAGGCTTAAAAAGATCTTTGCGTCTGCGGAGCAAGTCGCTGCGGATGAGGAGCGCAGTCAAGCCGTTAAGGAACGTCGGGGCCGACTCATTGAGGACGCGCAAGACCGAACGCGGTCGACCTTTTCTGGTGTTATACGTTCCGTAGTTTTTGATCCATCGCGCGACCGTACCGTGCTTGAGGCTGAGCTCTATGACGGTACCGGCTCGATGGCACTCATTTGGCTGGGGCGCCGGGCGATCGCAGGGATTGAGCCAGGATCGAGACTCTCGGTTACTGGACTGGTCACCATTGATGGCGGCTTACCCGTTATGTATAACCCCATGTATGAGCTCCGGGTAAAACCCGGGGAAGAGCACTAGACTCGCCGTACGTTTCGCACATACTGCCGGCCACGATCTTTCGGAGCAACACGTGGATCCAGAACAGCACTTCCAGGACGCTCAACCGGGCGCTGCCGCACAATCGGAGCGCGTGAACGCACCACTGAACGATGCGTACGCAACAGCGGAGCAGCAGGTTTCTGAGACGGCGAGTTCGGTGCCAGCGCAGGGGATCAAGGCGCTAACCGCGCAGGACTTCGACATGCTCGCTTCTGTAGGCGGTGTCCGTGGTCTCGTCGAAGCGGTGGCGCCAGGGCTCATCTACCTGCTGGTATATGTCACCTCGAGTAACCTCACGGCGGCACTGATCTCATCGCTCGCCGTAGCTTTTCTCCTTGTGACTATGCGGCTTATTCAGCGCACCCCGGTTACTATGGCGTTCTCCGGAGTTTTCGGTGTAGCCATTGGTCTGTTTGTGGCCTGGCGTTCGGGGGAGGCGTCGGACTTTTATGTATGGGGGCTGCTCGTCAATATCGCCTACCTCGCAGGCCTTGCATTAACCAACCTGATTCGTTGGCCTGGAGTCGGTGTTCTTGTGGAGTTGCTGCAGAGCGGCTTTGGGGTGCAAGAAAGGCAGCCCGGAGCTGACCATAAGGAACAGCCCACATTCATCTGGCCGAGTGCATGGCGCAAGGATCCAGACCTGATGCGTAGGTACACCGTCGTTACGTGGATTTGGGTTGCGATGTTCACGGCCAGGCTGTTGGTGCAAGGCCCACTCTATTTGGCAGGGGACTCCGCGATTGGGGCGCTCGGTTCGGCGCGGCTCATCATGGGTCTGCCACTGTTTGCGTTGGTGCTCTGGCTGTCGTGGCGGATTATTCGCCGGCCAGGATCTGCTGAAGTCGTTCCAGATTAACCTCTGATCCCGTCACGAACAGCAGTTCGTCACCGGCCTCAAGGGTGTCGTCGGTGTTTGGTGCGAGAGGCTGTGCGCCGCGCACGATGGCTGCTAACACTGTGTCCTGCGGCCACTCACATTCACCCACTGTGCGGCCCACCATGTGGGAGCTGGCAGGTACCGTGAATTCGAGAATGTCTGCGCCTGACTGGTGAAAAGTGAAGATCTTTACTAGGTCGCCAATTGCCACGGCCTCTTCGACCATTGCGGTCATAATGCGAGGCGTTGATACAGCTACGTCTACGCCCCAAGCATCGTCAAACATCCACTCGTTTTTTGGGTTATTAACGCGCGCAACTACACGGGGGACCCCGAATTCTGTCTTGGCAAGCAGGGAAATGACGAGGTTTGCTTTGTCGTCTCCGGTCGCGGCAACGATCACGTCACATTCACCGACTGCCGCCTCATCCATCGTGGATAACTCGCAAGCGTCAGCCAATAGCCAATCAGCTTCGGGCACCTGAGCAACACGCATTGCGCTGGGCTGACGGTCAATGATCGTGACCTCGTGGTCATTGGCAAGTAACTCGCTTGCGATGGAGCGTCCTACAGAACCAGCCCCAGCGATGACAACCTTCATCAGTTTTCCTCCAAGCGAGGCTCGTGCGTGAGCATACGTTCTACCGCGGTAACGTCAGCGGCATGAATGAGCATGTGCAGAACGTCGCCCTCTTGCAGGACAGCGTTTGAATCCACGAGTTGGCCGGTTCCATAGCGTGCAACAAACGCGGTCCGGGCGCCAGTGACGGAATCGAGTGTTCCTATGGACTTGCCATACCAGCCAGGGTGAACGTCAATCTGACACAGTCGTACGTTGCCTGAAGGGTCGCGATATTCGTCTGTAGCGCCGAGAGGAAGCATCCGGCGGAGCACTTGATCTGAGGTCCAACGGACGGTGGCCACGGTTGCGATGCCAAGACGCTGGTATATTTCCGCACGTTGGATGTCGTAGATGCGCGCTACAACGTGTTCAACCCCAAATTTTTCTCGCGCCACACGGGCAGCCAGAATGTTCGAGTTATCGCCGTCAGAGACCGCGGCGAATGCATAGCATTCGTCTATACCTGCTTGTGTGAGCGTGTCGCGGTCAAACCCAATTCCGGTGACCTTTTTCCCACCAAAATCTGGGCTCAGGCGTCGAAACGCGTCCGGGTTTTGATCGACCACCGCTACCGAGTGACCGTAGCTCTCGAGTGACTGCGCGAGCGTGGCGCCAACACGCCCGCATCCCATGATGATGAAGTGCACAGCCGAAACGCTACACCTTAAAGCGGCGTTGGGGTAACGAAGGGCGTTGAGTAGGCGTAATATCAGCAGACGTGTCAGACATAACCGATGCCGCGAAGCGGCTGCTGCTCGGACGACCCATGAGTAGCGAACGGCTTGGGCATACGCTTTTGCCGAAGCGCTTGGCGCTGCCCATCTTCGCTTCGGATGCCCTTTCATCGGTCGCTTACGCGCCGGATGAAATTCTGCTTACCTTGGCAATTGCCGGTGTTGCAGGAACGATGTGGTCGCCATGGATCGGCGTTGCGGTAGTTGTGGTGCTCGTCACTGTTGTTGCTTCTTATCGTCAAAACGTTCACGCCTATCCCTCGGGTGGTGGCGACTACGAAGTGGTCACCGAAAACCTCGGCAAAAGGGCTGGCTTGTCCGTTGCTTCGGCGTTGCTGGTCGACTATGTGCTCACCGTGGCCGTGTCGATTTCCTCAGCATCGCAGTATGTGGCGTCGGTATTTGCGCCGCTGCGTGGGCACGAGGCGCTGGTGGCAATTGCTCTCGTCGTATTCCTGACCATCATGAACCTGCGCGGAGTGAAGGAATCGGGAAAGGCCTTTGCTGTTCCCGTGTATCTGTTCATGTTCGCCATTGGTGTCATGGCAGTGTTTGGTTTTGTCCAGTACATCACCGGATCACTAGGTGATGCGGAAAGTGCCGATTTCGTTCTCAGCTCCTCTGAGGCCTACAGTCAAGGACTAAATGGACTTGGCGGTGCGCTGTTGCTTGCTCGCGCGTTTGCCTCCGGGTGTGCTGCCCTTACCGGTGTTGAAGCGATTTCGAATGGCGTGCCTTCTTTCAAGAAGCCGAAGTCTCGTAACGCAGCGAACACACTATTGCTGTTGGGTTCAATCTCGGCAAGCATGCTCATAGTCATCTTGCTTTTGGCGCGTGCCACGGGTGTGAAGTATGCAGAGAACCCGTTTGAACAGCTCACTACCGCTTCCGGTTCGGCAATTCCCGATTCATACGTGCAGCATCCGGTGATCTCCCAACTTGCGAGTGTGGTCTTTGCTGGTGCGCCGTGGCTCTTCTACTTGGTCTCGGCAGTTACCGGGCTGATCCTGATGCTTGCTGCAAACACAGCTTTCAATGGCTTCCCAATCCTCGGTTCGATTCTTGCTCGTGATGGGTATTTGCCGCGCCAGATGCACACTCGTGGTGACCGACTCGCTTTCTCGAACGGCATCATGACGTTGGCCATTGGTGCGATCGTGTTGATTTGGCTGTTCGACGCTCAGGTCACAAAACTTATCCAGCTCTATATCGTCGGTGTGTTCATCTCGTTCACGCTCTCTCAGTTGGGCATGGTTCGGCACTGGACTTCGGAACTTCGCAAGGCCTCGGATCCAGTGCAGCGTCGAAAGATGCGTCAGTCCCGCGTAATTAATGTGATCGGGTTTGTGCTGACCGGGGTCGTCCTGATTGTGGTGTTGATTACCAAGTTCACCCACGGTGCGTGGATCACGCTATTGATCATGGCATTGTTGTTCATGCTCATGGGGGCGATCCGTAAGCACTACGATTCGGTGATCGAGGAGCTTTCCCTCGGTGAGGACATCGCTGCTGCTCGCGCATTGCCTAGCCGCGTTCATGCAGTCGTCTTGGTCTCGCGAATTCATAAGCCCACTATGCGTGCCATTGCTTATGCGCGTGCTACGAGGCCTAGCGTGCTGGAAGCCGTAACGGTTGGCGTGGACGCTCAAGAGATTGCGACAATGCGTGCCCAGTGGGAGACACTCGACATTCCTGTGCCGCTGCGTGTATTGAACTCTCCATTCCGGGAGATCACAAGGCCAGTGCTCAGTTATGTGAGGTCGGTACGCAGGCAAAGTCCGCGTGATCTTGTTGTGGTTTATATCCCCGAGTATGTTGTTGGCCACTGGTGGGAGCAGTTCTTGCATAACCAGAGTGCGATCCGCCTTAAGTCGCGTCTGCTCTTTACTCCGGGTGTTGTCGTTTCATCCGTCCCTTGGCAACTCGCTTCGTCGCAGGGGCAGAGGGTTGAGTCAACGCACTTCCCGCAGATGGGCCAGCCGCCTGCTATGGAAGAACGTAGGGGATCCTAGTTCGTTTGGCAGGAACTGGTGTGCGTAAGCAGGTGGCTGCTGCTGTGCCCAAGCGCACGTGGTAGTCAGCGGTGAGAATTGCGTTGTACTTGCGATAATGGAGGCGTGAATCCTGAAACCGTGACCCAAGAATCGTCTGCGTCTGACCTCGTTGAGTTGGAGGTTGGTCCCGTTGCACATGGTGGTCACTGTGTTGCGCGACTGGATGGCAGGGTTATTTTTGTCCGCCATGCTCTTCCGGGTGAGCGTGTTCTTGCCCGTCTGACTGATCATGGGGAGAAGTCAAAGTTTTGGCGCGCGGATGCTGTGAGCGTCATTGAGCCCAGTGCCGATCGTGTCCGTGCGGCATGGCCGCAGGCTGGTCCTGACGGCGTAGGCGGCGGCGAACTCTCGCATGTGTCGCTGGATGGGCAGCGCTCTTGGAAGGCTGCTGTGATTCGTGAGCAGTTGCAGCGACTTGCGGGCATCGATTGGGAAGTCACCGTGCTGCCTGCTCCGGGGGATGAGGACGCTGGAGGGCTTGGCTGGCGTACCCGTTTTGATCTGATTGTCGACGACCGCGGTCGCGCTGGTATGCGCAAGTTCCGTTCGCATGACATTAAGCCGCTTAAAACCATGCCGTTGGCAAGTGCTGCGGCGCTCGAGTTGGCTGCCGAGCATCGAGTGTTTGATGGTAACTGGACGCCAGGCGTGCGCCTTGAGGTTGTTGCTCCGGCGAATGGTACGCAGGGCGTTGTTCTTATTGACGGCGAGCCAGAACGCAGCGGCTATGCGGATGTGCGGCCTAATGCGAAGCGAAACGTACAAGAGACGGTGACCGTTGATGGTGTGGAACACACCTATCAGGTGGCGGCGAAGGGCTTCTGGCAGGTACACCGTGAAGCACCTGCATTGTTGGCGCAGACAGTCCTTGACTTTGCTCGTGCTAACGGTGGCTTTGAGCTTGAAGACGCCACCGTGGTGGACCTGTTTTCGGGCGCAGGATTGTTTTCGGCTCCGCTGGCACTTGCCGTTGGCGAGGTCGGTCGTGTCATCGCGATTGAGGGTGATGAACGCGCATGTAAGGACGCGCGGCGTAACCTGCATGCTTACCCGCAGGCCGAGGTGCATTTGGGGGATGTTGCACAGATCCTTGAGGCGGGTGACCACGGTGCAATGGCCGGCGCCGACGTTGTGGTAATGGACCCACCACGTGCTGGCGCTGGCAAGCGTGTAGTTGACGCTGTGGCGCAACTTGAGCCGCAGCGAGTCGTGTACGTGGCGTGCGATCCCGCTGCACTCGCGCGTGACATCAAGTACTTCGCCGAACTTGGCTATCAGCTTTCTGACCTGCGCGCTTATGACATCTTTCCGATGACCCATCACGTGGAGTGCGTGGCGCTGCTGACGCGGTGAACGTGTAACTGCGCGGAGCTAGGGGAGCGCAGAAAGTAGACAAGCGATATTACGCAACACCGCCGTCATTTATCTTGACGTCAAGATAAATCGTGTATGATTGGCGAGGAACAAGTTGGCTGGATGCCGCACGCGGCAGATCCACTTGCAGTGCGCAGTAATCGCGCAAGACTTGTAGATGAACCAGCACATTACATTCGGTGGCCATTGGCCAGCCGTATGCCCCCAAGGAATGATCGCAGCGGCCTCAAGGCGGCGGCGGTCAGGAACTCGCCAACAACGAAGGAGTGTCCGTGAGTAACGTTGACACCTTTGGCGCGAAGGGATCACTCGAGGTCAATGGCACCTCGTACGAGATCTTCCGTCTCTCCGCAGTCCCAGGCTTGGAAAAGCTTCCCTACAGCCTGAAGGTTCTTGCAGAGAACCTACTTCGCACCGAGGACGGCGCGAACATCACCGCCGAGCACATTCAGGCACTTGCTCAGTGGGACCCAAGCGCACAGCCAAACACCGAAATCCAGTTCACGCCAGCACGCGTGATCATGCAGGACTTCACCGGTGTGCCATGCGTTGTTGACCTTGCCACCATGCGTGAGGCCGTTGCAGACCTGGGTGGTAACCCAGAGCGTATCAACCCACTCGCACCTGCTGAACTCGTCATCGACCATTCGGTCCAGATTGACGTTGCAGGCCGTTCGGACGCGTTCGAGCGCAACGTTGAACTTGAGTACCAGCGCAACCGCGAGCGCTACCAGTTCTTGCGTTGGGGCCAGACTGCATTTGATGACTTCAAGGTCGTGCCACCGGGTACCGGTATCGTGCACCAGGTCAACATCGAGTTCCTTGCTCGCACTGTGATGACCCGTGAGGTTGGTGGAGTGCTTCGCGCATACCCAGACACCTGCGTGGGTACTGACTCGCACACCACCATGGTCAACGGCCTTGGTGTTCTTGGTTGGGGTGTTGGTGGCATTGAGGCTGAGGCAGCGATGCTCGGCCAGCCTGTGTCCATGCTGATCCCACGTGTTGTTGGGTTCAAGCTCACCGGCCAGATCCCAAGTGGCGTCACGGCAACTGACGTTGTGTTGACCATCACTCAGATGCTTCGCCAGCACGGCGTTGTGGGTAAATTCGTGGAGTTCTACGGTTCAGGTGTGGCTGCTGTGCCACTGGCTAACCGTGCCACGATCGGTAACATGAGCCCAGAGTTTGGTTCAACCGCCGCGATCTTCCCAATCGATGGCGTCACCTTGGACTACCTGCGTTTGACCGGCCGCTCCGAGGAATCCCTTGCACTGGTTGAGGCATACGCCAAGGAGCAGGGCCTGTGGCTTGACCCATCTGCGGACAACTACATTGAGCCTCAGTTCTCCGAGTACCTCGAGTTGGACCTGTCCACTGTTGTGCCATCGATCGCTGGTCCAAAGCGTCCACAGGACCGTATCCAGCTCGACCAGGCTAAGCACCAGTTCCTGCGTGACCTACCAAACTACGCGCCAGAGGTTGCCGCTGACATCGATGAGGCAGAGGAAGAGTCCTTCCCAGCTTCTGATTCACCAGCGTTGGCCCCAGCTCACCGCCGCGTGGTGGATGTTGTGGACTCGAACGGCAAGGAATTCGGTCTGTTCCACGGAGCAGTAGCCATTGCCTCGATCACGTCCTGCACCAATACCTCGAACCCTTCCGTCATGCTCGCGGCCGCTCTTGTGGCTAAGAAGGCCGTGGAGAAGGGTCTGCAGGCTAAGCCATGGGTTAAGACGTCGATGGCTCCTGGTTCCCAGGTTGTGACCAACTACTACGAGAAGGCTGGCCTGTGGCCATACCTTGAGAAGCTCGGCTTCCACCTTGTTGGTTATGGTTGCGCAACCTGCATCGGTAACTCCGGTCCTCTTGATGAGAAGGTCTCGGAAGCTGTTAACGAGCACGACCTCTCAGTGGTTTCGGTTCTTTCCGGTAACCGTAACTTTGAGGGTCGCATCAACCCTGACGTGAAGATGAACTACCTTGCGTCTCCTCCTTTGGTTATCGCTTACGCGCTTGCCGGAACCATGGAGTTCGACTTCGACCACGAGCCTTTGGGTCACGACGAGTCGGGTGCTCCAGTGTTCCTTAAGGACATCTGGCCAACCCCAGAAGAGGTCCAGGCAACCATCGACGCTTCTATCGACCGCGATATGTTCGTAGCCGACTACGCGGACGTGTTCGCTGGCGACGAGCGCTGGCGTGCACTGCCTACTCCAACGGGTAACACCTTCGAGTGGGACAACGAGTCCACGTATGTTCGTAAGCCCCCTTACTTCGAGGGCATGGGCAAGACTCCAGAGCCTGTCACTGACATTGCTGGCGCTCGCGTCCTGGCTAAGCTCGGCGATTCGGTTACCACTGACCACATCAGCCCTGCTGGTGCGATCAAGCCTGGTACCCCTGCCGCTGAGTACCTCACCGAGCACGGTGTTGCTCGCCGTGACTTCAACTCCTACGGTTCGCGCCGTGGTAACCACGAGGTCATGATCCGCGGAACCTTTGCTAACATCCGCCTGCGCAACCAGCTCCTGACCGACGTTGAGGGTGGCTACACCTTTAACTTTGTCACGGGCGAGCAGTCGTTCATTTATGACGCCGCACAGGACTACGCCGCACAGGGCACCCCACTGGTTGTTCTGGGTGGTAAGGAGTACGGTTCTGGTTCGTCACGTGACTGGGCTGCTAAGGGAACCGCACTGCTTGGTGTCAAGGCTGTAATTGCCGAGAGCTTCGAGCGTATCCACCGCTCCAACCTGATCGGTATGGGCGTGCTGCCACTGCAGTTCCCAGCTGGTGAGTCCGCTGACTCGCTCGGTTTGGATGGCACCGAGGTGTTCAGCATCGAGGGCGTCACCGAACTGAACAATGGCGTGACCCCAAGCACCGTGAAGGTCACCGCAACCAAGGCTGACGGTTCCGTCGTCGCTTTCGATGGTGTTGTCCGCATTGACACACCGGGTGAGGCTGACTACTACCGCAACGGCGGTATCTTGCAGTACGTGCTGCGTTCACTCGTCAACGACTGATCCGCAGTAACTGAGCACAATTAAGTGGTCCCACCGGTTTTCCGGTGGGACCACTTTTTCTTTGCGACGACATGGCCGGGTTGGTGTGACCACTCATGCTATTGGTGCCCACAGCCGTTGGAGTATTTTCCAGTGTTCATCGGTCATGAGTGAGACCGGTGTGACTTGAAGGTTGATGCTCGGGGAGATGGCGCTCGAGCGCAGTGCCGTCTCTAGTTCGTGTGCTGTAATTGTTGGACCAGGGGAGTCGGCGCTGGGCGTATTCCATAGTCCAACTGAGTAGACGAACTCGCTGGGCAGTCGTGCGTTTTCCAGTTTTTCGACGATCCTCTCGCTGTGTTCGGGTGGGTATCCGCTCAATCCAAAGTAATTCCAAACCGTAATTCGGTCTGCTTGCATTGCGAGTAGTGGAACGTCGTGCCCGGATGCTGCGCGTCCATGTAAAGGATCTTGAAGGTCGGTACGTACGTCAATGCTGACGTCAATGTTGAAGGGATGTATACGCTCGCGTGCCGCTTGTAGGAACCCTGCAAGGGCATGGCTGCGCCATTGAGCAATCGATGAGTCGGTTTGGTCGATTCTGCCATTAGGTAGTAACGGCCAACCGCTGTGTCCGGTGAACTTCTTGTACGAGGTGAGGTCTTTAGGACCAAATGTATGGTCATCAAACATCAACTCAGTGAAAGCGATTTCTTCGGGACTGAATCTTTGTGCTACATCCGCTGCAAGGTCTAGCAGTTCTGTGCGGTAGGTACTGTCTTCGAGTGCAGCTACGGAAGGAAATCCATCGGCAGGGGTACCGGCTTCGTCGAGACCTTGTAAATCGGGATGAGCTTCGAGGAATTTCGGTGCGAGACAATCAACTACGAGAATGATGCGCCGATGTCGTTCTGTCTCGGTGGTTGCTAGCGTCTTTATTGTGCGCTCAACGTAGTCGGCACCGTTCTCACTTACAGGACCTGACCACGCATTCTCGTGGTTGGTCCATGGATACCCTGTCCAATCAATTCGTCCAACTGAAATGTAAAGGGCATTGATGTCGGTCGAGTTGATGTCGCTGGCTAACTGATTGAGCGATTCGGGCGCCTCAATAATAGTTTCAAATCCGATTCCGAGACCATGTTCAGGATCCGGATGCGCAGCATTGCCGGAGCAGCTTGCCCATTGTGTGCTTGAGAAAGCGATGAAAATAAGCATGGCGACGCGTTTCATGAGATCGGACCGCCTTCGGCAGCGGGGATGTCGACAGTTCGGACACCTGAGCGGTCTAGCTTGTTCCAGCGTTGGGGTGCCTTGCGTAATTCAAGATATGCAGCTCGAATAAACGCTGCGCCCATATACGTTGAGTAGACAGGCCAGACAGGTAACAGCCAAAGGTACTTTATGTCGCGCCACGCGTGGTTGAGAATTATTGCGATCAGGAGCATGAGGGCTGAAACAATCAGCCCACCAACCCACCACTCCCAAAGGGTAGTGCCGCGCCCTGATTGTGTGATGAGCGCTCCCAGGAAAGTGGGCAGTGTAAGGAACTGTGCAAACGGCACTAATCCAGCTGACATAACAAAATATATGAGGCCAAAACCAAACGTGCCGTATCTTCGCGAACCGATCATGTCTTTGTGGATCGCTGCTGTTTGGAGAAAGCCACGTGCCCAACGCACACGTTGGCGCCATAACCCTCGGGCAGTGCAGGGCGATTCTGCGAATACGATTGCGCTTGGTTCAAAAGCAACCTGAAATCCAACGCGGTGTATCCGCCACGTCATTTCAAGGTCTTCTCCGAGCACATGTTCGTTGAAAGGGCCGGCCTTCGTCAGGGCGGTGCGGGAGAAAGCCCCGATGTTTCCCGAGACAATTGGCAGGCAGCCGAGCAGATGTAATGCCCTTCGCGTGAGCCCAGTGCCAACGTGTGAAATGAGTGCGAGGAATTTGGTTTGGAGAACGTTCGTGTTGAGCGTTCGATCATCACCACACACTGCACCAATCCTCGGATCCGTGAGCGGTTCGACTAGCCGTTGAAGCGTCTCTGGATGGAACACGCCATCTGCATCGCAACAAATAATTGCTTGTGAATGTATACGTTCAATTCCAAAATTAAGTGCGCTAGCTTTACCTCCATTTGGTTTGGTGTACGCAGTAACGATCTCGTAGCGAGCAGCGAGTTCTTGCATGATGTCGTAGGTGTTGTCGCTTGAGCCGTCGTCGATTAGTGCGATTTCTTCGATGGGATAGGTGCTCGCCATGAGGGAATGGATGCACGGTTCGAGCACTACGGCTTCGTTGTAAGCAGGTATGACGACTGAAAGAGAGAGGCTGTTAGTTCGGAACTCGGCCGCGTTATCGTCTTTGTCTAAGTTTGGTTTGACCTGCCCCCTGCGCAGGTCAAACCAAACTGCAAGTGGCACAAAGAGCACGAGCCGAATGACGCCTAAGAGAAAAATGGTCATTCCCAAGTACAAGACGATGTGGGAATACCATGCGTTTGCGTTCATCGTACGAGTTCAGTGACCGAAGTCAGAGACCTTTCGAGTAGTTCTGGAGCTGCTTCGGAGTTTGCACCGAACCTAGCGTTGACCTCTAGGACTACGGGCTGACCGTCAGCAGTACGCCGGATATCCATGTCGATTGGTCCACGTAGGTGTAAAGCATCGGTAGCGCGGTGGGCCAGCCAGAACACGTCTCCGGCGTCAAGTGCGCGAAGCCGAGTTGTGGCAGTGGCATTGCCTATTCGACCGCCTTTGAGCCCTAGCTTTTCGAGCACAATAACGGTGTGATCCGACTCTTCGTTTGCAGTGGGTTCCGCATAAATTTGCGGGCAATATTCGGTACCCGGCGCAAACTGCTGAACCAGCCAGGATTCGTCGAATGGATGCCACAGTGCATCGGGATTTTCGATGAGCATGACGTTGCGACCGCCGCGTGAGACTCGCGGCTTGACGATAACCGGTCCGCCGAGTGCGTGCATTGCTTCCGCAGTGGAGTGAAAGCTAGAAGCGAGTGCAAATCGCGGGATGGCGACCCCGGCATGATCTAGTGCCTGCATGGTGAGCCATTTGTCTGAGCAAACTCGGGCTGCCTGCGCCGAGGACACTAGTACTCGGGTATTGGGCGTCAGCAGATCGGTGAGTTCAGCAATCTCGGTGAGTTCCTCAGACACCGTTGGTATGACGAGGTCCACCTCGAAGCGCTCAACGAGACTTAGGAGTTCTGGGATGTATGAGGGCGAATTGACAACCGGCAATCCTACGAGAACTGGGAAGGTGTCAGTGCACTGGGGATTGGCATCTGCGCCAATGACTACGAGGTCGGCGTTGCGACTGCTGTGCTCGCGTAGTTGGATGCCGAGTGCATGCCCGGCGGGGCCGCAGGCCCCGGTGACAAGAATTGTGGTCACGTCAGTTCCCTCACTGTGTACTGGTAGCGCACGGGTTCAAAAGCCTCAGCGAACTCGCATCGTGCCTGTACACCACGGAAAGCCGCGATGGAACGCACGATGGTTTCATTCATGTATGGTTTGCCTGCTTGGTCATGATGGACTTGAACCGCGGCAACTTTTATGTGAATGTACGGCGTGATATCGATATACACGCTGGGGTTGAATTGTCGAGTTGCCGAAGGCGATTCAAAGCACAGAATTGACGGTGCACGCCGGGCCCCACGCAATACCGCCTCATGCACTGCCTGATGGTCTTGATGCTGATCATTTCCAGAGTGCGTGATGATGATGTCGGGTTTGAAGTCGCTCACCGCATTTTCGATAACGGAAATCAGTTCACACGAATGCTCAGAAAGTCGCGTGTCGGCGAAGGAATGGACTTCAACATCTAGCACTCCCAAAAAGTTTGCCCCGTTGCGAGCTTCAAGCGTGCGCACCTGGGCATTGCCTCCTTGTTGTCCATCACTCATAACGAGTGCTCTTACGGCATGTCCGCGGTCGATGAGACTTGCGATGGTGCCGCCGCAGGCAAGTTCCAAGTCATCGGGATGTGCGCCGATAAAGAGGATGCGTCGTGCGTGTGCGTCTTGAACAGGTATTGAATCTCGTTCAATGGATAGCCCGATGATCGCTGACAGCGCGAGTATCGCGACGACTCCGAGAAGTGAGTCTGTTGGGGTACTGGCTTGTCCTAAGAACGCGAGAACGAGGCTGATGATGCACACCACAAGAAGGACAGTGAATGTCAGTGGTAAGAAGATGTATGCACGTTGGCTAATTCCCAACTTTCGCGTGACGCGCTCTCGTGCACGTCGGGTGCTGAGGTAGTACAGCATGAAACTGCATATGACAATTGCGATGGTACTGGCTTGCATAGCCTCCCCCTAAGGCGTTGATGTGCGCTTCGGGACACGCTTGCAGGTGGTCAACTCCTGCCCCGGCGTTGCCCCGCATTCCAAGAATTACACCCTTAAGAAAGCGTGGAGAGATGAGATCGGGGTGATTGCCAACTGGGCAGTGGGGTGAGCGCAGGGCGACCCAGACAAGTCCCCAGTTCGAGAACTTGGTGTAAGATCCCGCAGTGCCCAGAACGTGGTTGGCTCGCGCCAGAATTACCCCTCATTCCGCAACGTTTTCCACGACTCTGTGAGAGTTATTACTGTGGTGTGCCGGCTTCACTCACCCCGTTTTTGTATCTCGCGTGCGAACTTATGGTCAGGAACTCGCAGTTAATGTGTGAGTTTGAGCGGTATTTAGGGGTGAGGGACCCAAGTTGGTTGTCTCGGTTCGGATCTGGCGCGCAAAGAAACTAGAGTTGATAGGAATGAGTTGGCGCACGGCGCTGCCTTGATGTGAGGCGCCGAAGAGAGGGGGAACGGTTGAGCTTCCTTGAGAAGATGAACTCCCCGGCAGACGTGAAGGCGTTGGATGAGCGGCAAGCGGTGCTGCTTGCCCAGGAAATCCGCGATTACTTAGTTCAATCCGTGTCAAAGACGGGTGGACACCTCGGGCCGAACCTAGGTGTCGTGGAACTCACTATTGCGATGCATCGCGTGTTTGATTCGCCAACGGACACGTTCGTGTTTGATACGGGGCACCAGTCATATGTGCACAAGCTTCTGACAGGGCGTACCGACTTCAGTGATCTGCGCCAGCGTGGTGGGCTCTCTGGATATCCCAGCAGAAGCGAGTCCGATCATGACGTAGTTGAGAACTCTCATGCGTCTACCGCGGTTTCTTGGGCTGATGGTATTGCTAAAGCAAACATGGTTCGAGGTTTGTCTGACCGACACGTCGTCGCGGTCATCGGTGATGGTGCTTTGACTGGTGGTATGGCGTGGGAAGCACTAAATAACGTTGCTGAGGATGAAGACCGCAAACTGGTTGTCATTGTTAATGACAACGGCCGCTCCTATTCGCCCACCATTGGCGGACTTGCTCGCCACCTCGATGCGCTGCGAACTACTCGCCAGTATGAGGGCATGCTGTCTTGGGGCAAGCGAAATCTTCCACGGTATGGCGTCCCCGGTCAGATGGCGTATGACGCTCTTTATTCGCTGAAAAAGGGGGTTAAGAACCTCATCCGCCCACAGGGACTGTTTGAAGACCTGGGCTTGAAGTATCTTGGCCCGGTCAATGGCCATGACTTGGCAGAGGTAGAGCACGCGCTGTCCTCCGCAAAGAAGTTTGGTGGACCCGTGCTCGTACACGTCATCACCGAGAAGGGGCGTGGCTACAAGCCCGCCGAGGAAGACGTTGCCGATCGTTTCCATGCGGTTGGGCAGATCCACCCGGAAACAGGACTACCTATTGCTCCGTCCCGGTTTGGGTGGACCTCTGTATTTGCCGACGAGATTGTCAAGATTGGTCGCAAACGTGCGGATGTTGTTGCTATCACCGCTGCGATGCTGGCGCCGGTAGGCTTGGCACCATTCAGCAAGGAATTCCCTGACCGTACCTTTGATGTGGGAATCGCCGAACAGCATGCTGCAACCTCAGCTGCTGGTATGGCGTTCGCCGGTTTGCATCCCGTGGTCGCCTTGTATGCCACATTCTTAAACCGTGCGTTTGATCAGGTGTTGATGGACGTGGCCTTGCACAAGGCTGGTGTAACCTTCGTGCTGGACCGTGCCGGTATTACGGGTGACGACGGCGCGAGCCATAACGGTATGTGGGATATGGCCCTGATGCGTATCGTTCCGGGGCTCCACCTTGCCGCCCCGCGTGACGAAGCTACATTGCGGTCGGCGATAAACAACGCAGTGAATATTGCTGACGCACCGAGCGTCGTACGTTATCCCAAGGGAGCGCTCGCGGAGCCGATTCCCGCCATTGAGACGATCGATGGCCTTGACGTTATTGCACGATTTGGTCCTGACGGACAGGAAGCACAGACTCGCCAGCCAGGCTCGCCACGGGTTCTGCTAGTAGGGATGGGCTCCATGGCTCAAACTGCGATTGAAGCAGCACAAAAGATTGCTGCACAGGGAAATAACGTCACTGTTGTTTCCCCTGTGTGGATCATGCCTGTGCCTCCTGCACTACTTACGGTTGCTCAACTCGCGGACCTTGTGGTGACGCTTGAAGATGGCCTAGCATCGGGTGGAATTGGTGCGATGTTTGCCGAGGAACTACACAGTGGTGGCGATGTCACGCCGGTATATAACCTCGGACTACCCAACGAATTTCTCGCGCACGCAACCCGCGCCCAGGTCACTGAAACGTACGGCCTCACGGTGGGACAGGTAGCCGATTTTGTGCTGGAACGTATTGCACAGAACTAGGCCGCGCAAGAATCGTCGATAGTCAAACAGCGGAGCTCCGAGAATTAATTCTCGGGGCTCCGCTGTTCTATGTCAGACCCAATGGGCACAATAGAAACCAAATGAAATTCACCCAGTGTGACCTGCGCAATTGCCACCTCGATCTTTGTGACAGAGGCGACAGGAAAAACGGGTTGCTGAGGCCCTAGGTCCCAACTCATCCCATCAATTTATCCATAGGCTGGAACCAAGATCGAACCAGATCAAAAGAAGAGGAAACGGCGATGACAACCACAGCGCATGACGCCATCACAACCGAGCAAACCGAGTGGCGTGGCTTCGAAACTGGACCATGGACGGCACTGATTGACGTCCGCGACTTCATCCAGCGGAACTACACCCCATACGAGGGTGACTCGAGCTTCCTCGCAGGCCCAACGGACAAGACGCTGCGGGTGTGGGACGCACTGGAAAAGAACTACCTCTCCGTTGAGCGCAAGCAGCGGGTCTACGATATCGACACCAAGACCCCAGCTGACATTGACGCGTTCCCCGCCGGATATATCAGCGCAGACGACGATATCTGCGTTGGATTGCAAACGGATGTTCCTCTTAAGCGTGCCATGATGCCAAACGGTGGCTGGCGAATGGTCGAGACTGCAATCAAGGAAGCCGGCAAAGAGCCGGACGCCGAGGTCAAAAAGATCTTCACGCAGTACCGCAAGACTCACAACGACGCTGTTTTCGACATCTACACTCCACGCATTCGTGCCGCGCGTTCGAGCCACATCATCACCGGTTTGCCGGACGCCTATGGGCGCGGCCGCATCATAGGTGACTACCGTCGCGTAGCACTGTACGGTCTGGACTTCCTCATTGCTGAGAAGATGAAGGACAAGGACCTTGTAGCAGGACAGCCCTTTACCGAGCACTGGGCTCGCTACCGCGAGGAACACTCGGAGCAAATCAAGGCGCTCAAGAAGCTCAAGACCCTTGGCGAGCAGTACGGCTTTGACCTATCTCGCCCAGCCTCAAACTTTAAAGAAGCTGTGCAGTGGACCTACTTCGGCTACCTCGCATCCATCAAGTCGCAAGACGGTGCGGCAATGTCGATTGGTCGTCTCTCGTCCTTCTTTGACATCTACTCGGAGCGTGACTTTAAGGAAGGAACCCTCACCGAGGTTGAGGCGCAGGAGATCATCGACTCACTGGTTATCAAGCTTCGTATCGTACGGTTCCTTCGCACCATCGACTACGACCAGATCTTCTCCGGCGACCCATACTGGGCAACCTGGTCAGACGCTGGAATTGGCGAGGACGGACGGACCTTGGTCACAAAGACCTCGCATCGACTCCTCCAAACGCTGCGCAACCTGGGTCCTGCTCCAGAGCCAAACATCACCATCTTCTGGGACGAGAACCTGCCAAAGGGCTACAAGGACCTGTGTGCAGCAGTCTCAATCGAGACCTCATCCATCCAGTACGAGTCCGATGAGCAGATTCGTGACCACTGGGGAGACGACGCCGCGATTGCATGCTGTGTCTCACCTATGAAGGTGGGCAAGCAGATGCAGTTCTTCGGAGCTCGAGTCAACTCCGCTAAGGCCCTGTTGTATGCCATGAACGGTGGACGTGACGAGATGACCGGTAAGCAGGTCATGACCGGTTATGAGCCGATCACTGGTGATGGTCCATTGGACTTTGACGAGGTGTGGTCAAAGTACGAGGACATGCTCGACTGGGTTGTTGGAACCTACGTGGAAGCTCTGAACATCATCCACTACTGCCACGACAAGTACGCCTATGAGGCAGTCGAGATGGCGCTGCACGATCCAGAGATCGTGCGGACCATGGGATGTGGAATCGCGGGCCTCTCAATCGTGGCTGACTCCCTCTCCGCCATCAAGTACGCCAAGGTCACTCCGGTGCGCGACGAGACTGGATTGATCATTGACTACGTAACTGAAGGTGACTTCCCGGTCTACGGTAACGATGATGACCGCGCCGATGAAATTGCAGCAACCGTGGTGCACACGATCATGGAGAAGATCAAAGCGATCCCTATGTACCGTGACGCGGTCCCAACTCAGTCGGTTCTGACCATCACCTCGAACGTGGTCTATGGCAAGGCAACAGGTAACTTCCCTTCGGGACACGAAAAAGGCACGCCCTTTGCGCCTGGCGCCAACCCAGAAAACGGTATGGACACGCATGGCATGGTGGCTTCGATGCTTTCCGTAGCAAAGCTTCCGTATGACGCTGCACTCGACGGCATCTCGCTAACAAACACGATCACTCCAAACGGAATGGGTCGCACCAAGGAAGAACAGGTCACCAACCTCGTTGGTGTCTTAGACTCCGGTTTCGGTTTCCGCGGCTAGCACACGCTGCCTCAGAAAAACTCACTCACATCTGAAGGAATCACAATGAGCACCAAGAGCTTTGAAGAGCGCCGCCAAGAAATGTTGGCATCAAAGGCCGCCGAAGGTGGCGAGAAGGGCCTCTACCACGCAAACATCAACGTCCTGAACAAGGAGACCCTAGTTGATGCGATGGAGAACCCAGACAACTATCCGAACCTAACGGTCCGTGTTTCGGGATACGCAGTGAACTTTGTTCGCCTAACCCGCGAACAACAGCTGGATGTCCTTTCGCGCACATTCCACGAATCCGCATGATTCTCCTGTAGGTTCTAGGGGCCGGCAGCCGTACCGGCGCCGGCCCCTTCCTACACTCACGCAGGCTGGCTGCGCATAACCAGCACACACGGTGCACCGCACACCGAGAGGGGAAGACAATGACCGAAACAATCACCCTAGGAATGCCCACCAAGGCGGCCAGTGCAGCCGAGTACAACGTTGTCGGTGATACGGGGTTCGAAGCTCCTGAGAACCGTGCTAAGGGTGCCGGCTTATCTGGCGTGGCAGAGGCCGATGTGACTCGCGAGCAGCGCATCGAACAGATGCGTGCGGGTGAGCTTGGTTCCGTGCACTCGTGGGAACTTGTCACAGCAGTGGACGGTCCCGGTACTCGCATGACAGTCTTTATGGCTGGCTGCCCCTTGCGTTGCTTGTATTGCCACAACCCAGACACCTTGAAGATGAAGGACGGTGAGCCCGTCCTCGCCACTGAGTTGCTGCGCAAGATCAAGCGTTACCGCTCGGTGTTCAAAGCAAGCAATGGTGGCATTACGCTGTCTGGTGGTGAAGTACTCATGCAGCCCCGATTTGCGGCAAAGCTGCTGCGCGGCGCTAAGGAAATGGGGATCTCCACCTGCATTGATACCTCGGGATTTCTTGGCGCTTCCTGCACTGACCAGATGCTGGATGACATTGACTTGGTATTGCTTGACGTCAAGTCCGGCGATGAGGAAACGTATAAGAAAGTCACAGGTAGAGCCCTGCAGCCCACCATTGACTTCGGCGACCGTCTCGCCGCTGCTGGTAAGGAAATCTGGATCCGCTTTGTAGTAGTTCCAGGTCTGACGGACTCGGTGGAGAACGTGGAAAACGTGGCAAACATTGTCGCCCGCTGGTCCACGGTCTCGCGCGTTGAGGTTCTGCCATTTCACCAAATGGGGCGGGACAAGTGGGCCAACCTCGGTATGAAGTATGAACTCAATGAGGTTGACCCACCATCAAAGGAAACGGTTGAGCGCGTGCGCGAACAGTTTCGCTCCAAGGGTCTCGAGGTCTACTGAACGCTTGCGATTCCAGGTGCGTGGAAACGTTTACCTAGGATGCGTTCCGAGTAGCCCGTGCGGTCGAGATAAGGTGTTATACCACCCGTTGCAAACGACCAACCTGCTCCAAGGATCATGGAGACATCGATCTGTGTGGGGGAGTCCACAACGCCCTCCGACAACATGAAACCTATTTCTTCGGTTAAGGCAGTCAGAACGTGGTCAAGAACCTCGGATTCGGACTGAGGGTTGCGTCCAGAACTATTGTGGTCACTTGTAAAGTACCGCGCAGCCGCAGGATCGACCACAGCCGGGATACCTCGCTCTGTGCTGGGGATTGATACCCGTGCCCCTTCAGCTACAACTTTCTCGAGCCCAGGCGATTGGGGAAAGCGGTCCCCAAGGTCCGCGCGTAGGGATTGCAATACGTGGAGGCCAACAGCTGGCCCAACAAGATCAAAGAGTGCAAAGGGCCCCATGGGTAGTCCGAGTGGGCGTAAAGCGCGATCTGCAACGATGATGTCCGTACCGTGCTCAATTGCTTCGACCACCTTTCCCATAAGCAAGATGAGCAGCCGGTTCACTATGAAGCCGGGACGGTCGCCCGCAAGAACGGCTGTCTTGCGCAACGTACGTGCAACATCGAACGCCGTAGCTAATGCGCTGTCGTCGGTCCGTTCAGCGCGGATTACCTCCACCAGTGGCATTTGGGCAACAGGATTGAAGAAATGCAGCCCAACAACACGTTCAGGGTGACTCAGATCGCGGGCCATCTCGGAAACGGAAAGCGCCGAGGTATTGGTAGCCAAAATCGCCTCAGGAGATACAACCTGTTCGAGCTCACCGAAGACCCGCTTCTTAAGGGAGAGTACCTCGGTCACGGCCTCGATGATGAAGTCACAGTCCTTAAACTCGTCGATTTCGGTTGTGCCGTAAACCGCGCCGACAATACGCTTGCCGGACGCAGGAGATATTTTCCCTGCGCTTACGAGACGTTCCACTGTGGATCCGACATAGTTGAGGCCCTTGTCTACGCGTTCCTGATCGATATCACGCATGATCACCGGAACTTCTAGCCTTTGCGCAAACAAGAGGGCCAATTGCGCTGCCATTAACCCTGCGCCAACAATACCTACCCGTGTTACTGGGCGGGCTAGTTCCTTGCCAGGTGCTCCGTGCGGGCGCTTTGCTGCGTTGACTGCGTTGAATGAGTAGACCGATGCGCGGAACTCATCCGACATGATTAGTTCGGTGAGAGCAGCATCTTCAGCTGCAAAACCCTCCTGGCGGGTTGCGTTTGGCCCCAGCTCGAGAAGTTCGAGAAGTCGGTAAGGAGCCGGTCGTGCACCATGGACGGTTGCGTCAACGCGTTTGCGGGCTGCGGCAACTGTTGCGCTCCACACCTGCGGATCTGTCGGGGCAAGACGGGGCACTGCGACCTTACCGTTCACAACTTGCGCAGCCCACGAGATGGACTGTTCGAGGAAGTCGGCTGCATCAAACAGAGCGTCAGCGATCCCGAATTCGGTGGCTTGGGCAGCGGTTAACGGCTTGTTGGCCGCTGCACGGGTCAACATGACGTCGAGCGCGGGACCTATACCGATGAGCCGGGGAAGCAGATAAGCTCCACCCCAGCCTGGAACCAAACCGAGCGAAGTTTCAGGCAGTGCGAGTGCGCGAACGTCGGAAGCTACGGTGCGGTAAGTGCAGTTCAGAGCAACCTCTAAACCGCCGCCTATAGCGACTCCGTTGATAAACGCGAAGGTGGGCACGGGCATCTCACCGAGCAGCGAGTAGGCTCCGTGTCCAGTCTTACCGAGAGCGGCAGCTTGCGTGTAATCGGTCACCTGCGATACCGCTTTGAGATCCGCTCCAGCTGCTAGACAGTAGGGTTTACCTGTAACTCCAACTGCGTTGATTTCACCATTGAGAGCGCGTTGATATATCCCAGAGATAGTGCTCTGGAGAGCCTTCATTGATTGCGGACCAAGCGTATTTGGTTTGGTGTGGTCCAGCCCGTTATCAAGTGTGATGAGTGCCATGACACCGGCATCGTGGGGCATCGTTATGTCACGTACAAGCGCTCGAGTGATTACTTCTGGCGTGGGTGCAGACATAGGTCATTCTCCTTGACGAGTGGCGGCTGCGTTTGCGGCTTGGAAGTGTGGGTTCTCCCAAATGATGGTTCCGCCCATTCCTAATCCGATGCACATCGTTGTGATGCCGTAGCGGACCTGCGGTTGCATTCGGAATTGGTGTGCGAGCTGGATCATGAGGCGTACACCGGATGCTGCAAGTGGGTGACCCATAGCAATCGCACCGCCATATGGGTTTACCCGGGGGTCGTTGTCTGCAAGCCCGAAATAATCAAGGAATGCAAGGACCTGCACGGCAAAGGCTTCATTGATCTCGAACAGACCGATGTCGTCGATGCTGAGTCCGGCGCGTTCTAAAGCTTTGATTGTGGAAGGGACGGGTCCATATCCCATGATTTCTGGCTCAACTCCGGCGAATGCATAGGAGACCATGCGCATGGAAATGGGTAGCCTCAGCCGTTTGGCGCTATCCTCGCCTGCGATGAGGGCAACGGCGGCGCCATCAGTGAGCGGTGATGCATTGCCGGCTGTTACCTTCCCACCAGGGCGGAATGGTGTTTTCAAGTGTGCGATGCCTTCGAGCGTTGTTTCCGGGCGTGCTAACTCGTCCGTTTGTGCTAGTCCCCATCCGCGCTCGGGATCCCGCACTGCTACGGGAACAAGCGCAGAAGAAATTGCGCCTGAAGATACGGCTGCTTGATATTTGCGTTGGGAAGCAACTGCGTAATTATCCGCGCGCTCTTTGGTTAGTTCTGGGAACCTGTCATGGAGATTCTCGGCGGTCACTCCCATATTCAGGGCGTCTGCGGAAACGATCCGTTCCGATAAGAAGCGTGGGTTAGGTGAGGAATTGAAACCCATGGGGTGGTGTCCCATGTGTTCAACACCGCCGGCGATCACAAAGTCTTGCGCGCCTACGCCAATTGCTCCAGCCGCGGTGGTTACAGCGGTCATCGCGCCTGCACACATGCGATCGAGCGCGAATCCGGGGACTGAACGTGGCAATCCTGCAAGCAGTGCAACGGTGCGGCCAAGTGTAAGGCCTTGATCACCGTGCTGTGTGGTTGCAGCCATGATGACGTCATCGATGCGGTCGGGTGGTAATTCTGGATGCCGTCGTAGCAGTGCTCGCAATGACTTGACTGCGAGGTCGTCGGCTCGAGTGTTGGCATAGTATCCGTCAGGTTTTGCTTTGCCGAAGGGGGTGCGGACGGCGTCGACAAATACTACTTGCCGAGCGGAAAACATGCTGGTTGTGTGGGCCATGAATGCTCCTGAAGTTGGGACTACGTTGTCCAGCGGTCTGCGGGTGACCATCGCAATTCAAAATACACGATACTCGGAGTTCTAGGAAACGGCCTGAGTTCCCTTGGCGCGCCGTTCGAATTTTTAAAAGCAAAATGTCAAGAAGGCTTGACATGTGATGTCAACTTTGCTTGACTAAATGTCAAGTCAAGTTGACATTGGAGGATGGAATGGCCCAAGAAGCCGGAGGCGCCCGCGTGCGGTTGATGCGGCGCGCTAGTGGCCTAACCCAAGCTGAACTCGCACAGAGAGTCGGTGTGTCACGGCAGACCATCATCTCCGTAGAGCGAGGCGACTATGCGCCAAGCGTGTACCTCGCGCTTCGGATCGCACGTGAACTGAAGTCAAGTGTTGAACAACTATTCGCAGCGGAAGAAGAATCAGAGGGGACCAAATCATGAAAAAGTCCGTAGGGGCGTCGCGGAACACCGCAGTGCTCAATTTTCTTGACGCCATTGCCGGGGTCCGTAAATGCGACGTGGGCGACGAGCGCGAAAAGGAAGTCGTGCTTCGCGGGAACGCGGTGGCGCTTTCGCTTGGAGTCGTGTTGCAACTCATTCTGGCTTGCGCACTCGCGCTTACAGGATTGTGGACCATTGGATTTATCGTGGTCATCCTAGCCGGTCTTCAGGGTTGGGTTTCCATCCTCTATGCGGCTGTAAGCGGAGTGAACACTGCGGCGCTTGCGCAGCGTGGTGGCCTACGACGCAGGGCATTCTCATTCGTGTTGTTCATCGTTGTTACGGTCGTCTTTCTGGGAGCCAGAATCTACCAACTACGCGTGGGGCATGCAGTTTTCCAGATCGACTCGGTGGCGCCCGTGAGCACGGACAGTGATGAAGGATGGGGAATTGTTGTCGGCGCCGTGTGTGGTGTCATCATCGTTCTGGTTGGTTTTGCAGTGGCGGCAAAACGGGAAGCGGCGCGGAATGCATCGCAGATTGACGACGAAGACTAGAGTCGCGTAGAGCCTTGTGTCTTCCAGCAAATCGGCCGGGGATGGGTTCCAGTTCGTAAACTGGCACCCGCCCCTGGCCGTTAACTGCGAACGTGAACTACCCCGTTTAGTAGTGAGCGTGAATCGTGTTTAGGTGGCCGTGCTAGCGGCGAACTTTTCGTATGACCTTTTTGGCGGTTGGTAGGGCCTTGTTCCATATGGCGTGAAGCGGGGAGAACGCCACATCGATGGAGGGCTGTAACTCGGTTTCCTGCTTGGAAAACGAACGCTTGAACTCCGAGATGCCGTCATTGAGGAGGCCATTCATGTCATATCTGGGAGCACCCGCAGCCTTTGCTGCCAAGATCGCGTGCCACTTCACGGGTGCATTTGCCCGCAACTTGCGTCCCGCATCATTTGCGGAGGCATACAACTCAAAGTATGTGGTTCCGGAACGGGCCAGCCACACAAATGAGGCGACCTCTCCCTCGTGGAAGCATGCCACAATGTATGAATCTTCACCAAGCATTGCGTGTAGGTCTTTGTAGTACTTGTCAGAGTGAATGGCAAAGCCAGCGCGCTGGGCATTTTCCCTGTAAGTACGCAGGACCGCGGCTAATTCTTGATCCGATTCAACGCGCCGAATATCGAGTTGGTTTTTAATTCCCTTGCGTATGTCATATCGGGTTGTCTTTGAACATGCGGCAAGCAACTCATCTTCGCTGAGGCGAGTATCAAGGATCAAAGTCGTTGGGTACAGAATGGGGTTGGGACTAGCAAAGGAATTCGTGACTGCGACTGCTTCAGATGCATCGAAGTCGGTTTCAATGGTGATCCCTACGCCACCGACATTTTTCTTGACCCACGCAACAACTTCGTCGGAAATCTGGGTGCGTTCCTGTGCACTAAGCGACGATGAAAAAACCGGCCCACGCGGAACATGCGATAAAGACTTAAAAGGAACGGGAAGGTGGCGGTGCAGAATCTGCGCTGCTGCGACAGGAACATTATTACGTAGAACCTTAAGGCGCGTGGCGCTCCAGTTATGTGCGGACTTAAGTTCGCCCCAGCCCCACTTTTGTAGGGGGTGACCACCAAATTCCTCCACTAGTGAATCCCAAGTGGCGCGGTTGTCGACTGTCGTGATCGTATACACGAAAAAATCCTTTGGCTTAGTGCCTCAGTTAAAGGCTCAGTGCTCTTGTCCGAGGCTCAGTGCTTTAGTCAGAAGCTCAGTGTTGCGTGAGAATGTCTTGCAAAGCGGGGGAAACCAATTGAATCTGCCACTCGCGGGCTCCACTCTCTCGCAGAAAACGAGCCACGTCGATGGGGCCTTCAACCGAGTCCCAGACAAGTTGGCGCAGGACTTTAGGCTGTAGCACATGTTCTACAGGCAGCGTGTGTTTAACTGCTAAGTCATCTACAAGTTGCTTTGCCGGCTCGAATCGTTGGGCAGCTAGGGGGGACTTATCCTCCCAAAACTTGAGCGCAGGAGCCCGAGGCGGCGACGGCACGCGGACAAGGGGAAGTTTGTCAGTATCCAGCGCCAAGGCCCGCTGAATTGCGCGCTGCCACTGGTGTGCCCTGCGTCGGTTTGCCGCGCCCCCAAAATCGTGCAGCGATAAGAGTGCGCCAGGGGTGCGAGGCATCGAGTTCGCGGCCTGTATGATCGCGCGATCTGGCAGGATCCTACTAGGCGAGGTGTCCTTAGTTCGTGCGATCTTTTCGCGTTCGAGCCACACCTCACGCACAATGGCAAGTTTGCGACGATCGTGAATAGTTTGGATTCCTGACGTCCGGCGCCATGGTTCTGGTTTGGGTGTGGCAGGGAGCGTGCGTAGGTATTCAAACTCCTCGAGGGCCCACTCAAACTTGCCTTGAGCCTTGAGTTCCTTCACCTCTGCGTGTGCTATTTCTGCAAGAACTTCAACGTCAAGCGCTGCATAGTTGAGCCAAGCTTCGGGTAGGGGCCGCACAGACCAATCTTGGTGTGAAAACTCTTTTGCCAGCGACAACCCCAGATAGTGCGTACTGACGGCGGCCAAGTTGACTCGTTCGAGCCCTAGTAAACGTGCCGCATATTCGGTGTCAAAGATGCGCTGTGGAATGAGCCCTTGATTGGCAAGGGGGTTGAGATCTTGCGTGGCCGCATGGAAGATCCACGTGTCTTCCTGCATGACGGCATTCAACTCACTGAGATCATCAATCGCTATGGGATCGATGAGGAAGATCCCGGCGCCCTCGCGTTTGATCTGAATCAGATAGTTTCGGTTTCCGTAGCGGTAGCCCGAGGCGCGTTCCGCATCTACGGCGAATGGGCCGCTACCTGTGGACAACCGCGTTAGTGCATTTGAGTAACTGAGGGTATTTGAAACGAGCTGAGCGGCACCGCTTGTGGGTGCCTCGAGGACGGGCACGGTGGGGGAGGCTGTAGAAGTGTTCATGCGGAGAGAGGGTTAGCGCCTGTCATTGCTGGAAGTACAGCATGGGGGAACCTGCCGTGGTAAATAGCAGATTGATCCATGATTCAAGATGATGCTTGAACTCCCAGTATATCGTGTCCGAATTGTCACAAATAGGCGTCCAAGATGCGCGCAGTTCGAGCGTGGATTCAAGTTCCCCCGAACCCGACTCGGTTAATGACTCTTGGTTTAACACTGTTACTGTGCCGCGTAACTCGTTGAATGCAGCTCCGGTAGACGCAAGCGAGTCGCGGATCCAGGTGCGAGAAACCTCATAGAGCAAGGGGTCTCGTGCCATGTCGTCGTCTATCATGGCGCGAACGATAGCGGCAAAACGAAACTTGCCATCCCATTCCTCAACTGGCGTGGGCGAGTAGAGAAGGGTGAGCGAGCCGTCGGCCAAGACATCGGAGTCGGTCCGAGACTGATGTACCTCACCTGCGAGCGCCGCCGCGTAAGGGGTAATGCTCTGGGGTGCTCGGATTTCCTCAAGCGCGAGTCGCGATGGCATGCGGTCAGGGCGCAACGCACGCAGCGCCGAGAGAAACTCGGCGGGGATGTTCTCGTGCGGTGTGCTCATAGCATTTAGGGTAACGAGCAAAATCTCCCGTACAGGTGCGACTCGCGAGGAGCTGCGCCAATTGAGTAGTGGTCCCCGTCTCCCGGGGCTTTGGTGTTTGGTGGGCACAGATATGCTGGATGCCGAGTGGGAGCGGACGCGGCTGACTAGTTCAGTAGCGTTGTAGCTTTCTGCGGGTTGATCCCTAATGGCAAAGGACTGCGAGTGAGCGTGAACGCACCAGCTGAGTTGCGAGAACTTCTAGCTAAACGATCGGGAACCCAGCCTGAAGAATGGTTCCTCGTGCATAAGGCACGATTTGGCATGGAGGTGGTTTTCACCTCGCTTCGCAATAATTCCGGTCCGGGTAACGTGATTACGCAAATCTTCACCTGCGCAACCGCAGTCAACCCTATTCTTGCGGCAGGACTCACTCCGCGTTACGCGGAGGTGTCGGTCGATAACCTCAGTCTTGATTCGCGGCTTCTAGTTATTGGGTCTGCTGATAAGGGCGTTGTGATTCAGAATACGTTCGGGATGATTTCCGACGATTCTGCACGCGATATTGCTATTGCGGCTCGAACTGCGGGCCTACTAGTTGTGGAGGACTCCGCGCACGCTGTGGGACGGCTGGCACGTGATGAGTCGGGTGCACCAGTTGCGGATGTGTCTATCCACTCGTTTGGCGTGGAGAAACTACTGTCCACGAAGTTTGGTGGGGCAATCTGGCTAAACCCGAAGACTAATGATGAGGGGTATCCTCAAGAACTGCGTGCGGGTATTGCAGCAGCACTGCACAGTCTGGTTGCTCCGAGCGCTAGACAGCGGTTTGCTGCCAAGACTTACCGTACTCAACTTCGCGTTCTGACGAGGCTACCGGGGGCAGTTTCCAGCAGGCTGCGAGGCTTGCTAGTTTCAGCGGGGCTTTTTGACCCACCTATTGCGCCTCGAGAAAGTCTCGGCGTGCAGGCAGTGCCTGTAGGAATGTCTACGTGGGTGGCGTCGCAGGCAGTCCAGAGCCTAGCTGGGGTGGCAGCGGTGGAAAGCCAGCGATCCCAAGCGGTGGCCGTTTACGCTCGGGGACTACGAGACTCAGTTCATGTGCCCGCACACGTGGCTTCCCTAGTCGCCGAAGGAAAGCCAGAACCGCTTGTCCGATTCCCCTTCTATGTGGAATCCCACGAACGCGCGGAAGCGCTCATTGCGGTTCTAACCGCACGCGGGATTCCTGCGGGTAGATGGTACCGACCGGCACTCTTTCCAGGTGCTCAAGATCCAGCAATCTACCACTATGTGCAGGGTAGTGCGGAGCTTGCGGTTTCCGAAGACGCCGTAATGCGGGTGGTGAACCTTCCCACGAATGTGACTGTTGAGCGTGCCCAGGACATCGTTGCGTTGGTTAAGGAACACCTCGGGCAGTAAAGCACCTCCGACGATCAACTGCGTATTTGCTCAGTACTTCAAGCGCGAACTGTTACCGGTTGATGCGGAACTTCTCGTTAGTTTTCACGTTCCGTGCTGTACGTATCTCATGCTTTAGGTTTGCCACGATGCGTTGCAGGCTTAGGTCGTTGCGATACCACAGCGTGTGGACAGCTCGGACTCGTTTGGCTTTTCGAGCCATTGCCTGAAGTGAAGCTGGAACATACTTACGGGCAACGTTCCAAGGCACATTGCGCCATAAGACTTGCTTCTTTGTGACCGTGTAGGGCAGAGACTGCCCGAACATAAGGTCGCGAACATATTGGGCAGGTAGATTCGAGCCTGTTGCAGTGGCGTAATAGCTGGCAGCACCTTGACGGATATTAAGTTCCAGCAATTTGTCGGTGCCCGACTTCTGGTCGTACATGATATCGAAGTTCGCGGCACCAACGTAGCCAAGAGAATCCAAGAGGTGAGTGAGTGACGCTGCAAGCTCAGGTTCGTCGATAGTGACAACCGCATTCATGTTTCCCACAAGCTTTGGGTTATGTTCCCCCAACACTATCTGTGCGATTGATACGTAGCGGGTCTTGCCATGCTGATCGGAATAAGTGTTTGCCACCTTCATCACTGATTCATCACCGGATAGGTATTCCTGAATGATGAGGTCGCCAACATACCCGCCGTGGTAGATAAGTGAAGCGGTCGCGCGTAGTTCCACAGCATCTTGCACTAGGTAGATTTTCTTCTGACCCGGGAACTTTAGACCCGGATATAGTTCCGTGTCTGACGGCTTCAAAATCACTGGGAAATCAAAAGGGAGTGATTCACCAAGCGCGTGGTCACTTGAGGTTGAAGCATTGAGGATCACAGAACGTGGGTGGGGGACACCTAAGCGTTCGCAGGTGGCATAGAACTCAGCCTTATTCACCAATTGCTCGGACAGTTCCTGGGAAACCAACGGAATGATGAAGGTGGCGTCAAGTTCACTGCGGTGACGAATCACTGCGTTGGTGTAGGCCTCAATCGTTGGAAGTAGGAGAAGCCGCTTACCGGAAAACTCTTGCGCTATTGCGTTTAGTGTGTCAACGAGGTGGGCGTCATCGAACGAAGGACTCGTGCGCACTTCAATAATCTTTGAATGGGAGGTCTCCCCAAGGGGAAATCTCCCCAACGCGAGCGTTCTGACGCCAAACTCTTCGTGAAGGGCACGCGCTATTCCATACGCGTTAAGACCGGTGCCTAGAACAACCGGGATGAAGTCTTGATCTGCAAATGGCATGCCCTGGCCGTTACCTTCCCAATACACAGAGTTGCTCCGTGTCGTTCTCATGTGGTCCGCACGCCATGTTACCGGACCTAAGTGCCTGCACAGGGTGCGGGTTATTGATCCAGCCGGCAGGGATTAAGCAATTGTGGCGAGCCGTGTTCACCAGCGCCTACGATGGTGGAGTGAATGAAACAGAGCAGGTCGCACCGGTAGGGGTTATTGGTGGAGTCGGGCCACTTGCCACGGCATACTTCCTCGAGCGGGTGGTAAAACTTACCGACGCCCAGCGTGACCAAGACCACGTGGACATGCTCGTACTCAACCACGCCACTATTCCCGATCGAACTGCTTTCATTCTCGGTACCTCAACGCAGGATCCTGGACCCGTTCTCGCACATGATGCGCACCGTCTTGAGGCCTTCGGCGTCTCCTTTATCGTGATGCCCTGCAACACGGCGCACTTTTTTACTCAACAGGTACTGGACGCGATCACGGGGGAGTTTCTCTCCATAATTGATGTCACGGTTGCGGCGGCTTTGAATAGAGCTCCAGGTTCCGCAGCTGTTGGCCTACTCGCAACACAGGGCACCGCGCAGTCTCGGGTCTACCACGATGCTTTTGCGGAACACGGGGTGAGCGTTTTGACACCTGAGTTGGACGATCAAGAAACAGTAAATTCAATCATCTATGAACAGGTGAAAGCTGGTCATGCGATTGACCTTGATGCGCTACGACGGGTAGCAGCGCGACTGGTGGAACGCGGAGCGGAAGTGGTCATCCTTGGCTGCACAGAACTATCTGTAGCGGCGGTTGACCATGACCTTATTAATGAGGAGCCCTTCCTCGACTCTATGGATGAACTCGTGCGTGCAACTATCAGCAAAGCCGGACGGGCTGTGCGTTCCTAGGCAGTAGGCAGGTTCAGCTGCAGGGTCGTAGGCAGTTGAGTCACATACCTAATCGAGTTACGGACGTGCCAGTTGCGGGTTACTACGTTCCACCAGCCAGCGTGTAAGCAGCGTGTTGGCACCTACGAGTACGTGCGCCAAACGAACCGTAGACATACGCTGGAAGGCGGCAGGATCGTCGGAAAGTTCAGTGATCCGAGTAGGTGCACCAGGAAACAGATGCGGCGCAATGGTCAGGCACAACTCATCCACCAAGCCAGCGTTCACAAACTGACCAAGCAAACGAGGGCCGCCCTCCAACTGAACGCGCGACCACCCCTGAGCGACAACCCACTCCATAATCGCAGGAGCGGAAAGCCAACCTGACACGTCGGCAGGCAGCACTCCAAGTTGAGCGCGCGGAAAATCTGACGGCAACGCACGTGCACCTGTGGCCGAAGTGACCACAAATGGCAGAGGATACTCTTTTACCGCCATAAGTGTCTGCCAAGGTACCTGACCGGACGCGCTCACAATCACCAATGCGGGATGCGGTGTCAGCCCCAATTCGCTACGTAAGTTGGCAAGGTGAGGTGGGGTATGGATGCCCGCATAGCCCTCCGCCCGAACAGTTCCCGCGGCAACGACCACAACGTCGCACAGTGCACGTAGCATCTCGAAGACTCGGAAGTCGCTCGAGTTGTTGATCGAGCTAGAGGATCCGTCCGGTCCAGATGCGGCTCCATCCACAGTTGAAATCATGTTTGCGCGCAACCATGAAGACCCAGGCGAAAACGCAGGAAAGTCATACAACTGTGCCAACGCGGACTGGCTCATGTCGCCTGGAGCATCAGTAGTGGCATGCGCATCGGCCGGATATAGCTGGAAAAGCGGGGCAACAACCATGGAACAATACTCGCGCACAATTCGCGCGTGCCCCAACTACTGTTGCTGCTCCTGCCGCTGAGACTCACGCGATCCGCACTCAATCGGAGCCGTAGAATTGACTCTCGTGAGTTTAGAAAGCCCCGCACCCCACATCGAGACACTTGCCGCACGCACACCAAACGTGTCCGCTGCCAGCTTGCTCGAAGAATTTGTTCCACCACGCCACTTTGCACAAGCCGCCTTTGAAAACTATCGAGCCAACCCAAAATATCCAAGCCAAAGCGCAACGCTTGCGCGACTAAGCGAGGTTGCAAGCGAACTGGCTGGTACGAAAGGCGGATGGCTCCACAAATTCAAGATCAGCTCCAAGAAGGCACCTGCGATCTACCTCGATGGTGGATTCGGAGTAGGGAAAACTCACCTTCTCGCCTCACTCGCGCACGCTGTGGGAGTAGAGAAAACCGCATACGGCACATTTGTGGAATACACCAACCTTGTGGGGGCACTCGGCTTTGCCGCAACCGTAGACGCGCTGAGTTCCAAAACACTCGTTTGCATTGACGAGTTTGAACTGGATGATCCAGGTGACACGGTCCTGATGTCCCGGCTGTTGCGCGAACTCGCTGACCGTGGCATCGCGCTAGCCGCCACGTCGAACACGCTCCCGGACTCCTTGGGGGAGGGACGCTTTGACGCCGATGACTTCTTGCGTGAGATCCAGGTAATGGCATCACGGTTCGAAGTGATGCGGGTAGATGGTGAGGACTACCGTAGGCGATCTGCACCATCGTCGATGCCGGGGCTCCCGGACTCCGAGTTGGCTGATCTTGCGTGCTCCGTAGCGGCCGGAAATGGCGTGATCACGCTTGACCCGTTTGACGAGGTGCTTGATCATCTGCGGTTCGTTCACCCTAGTAAGTACGGCGCGATGCTGGATGGGATCGCACTTGTTGCATTGAGTGGTGTGCACGGGCTGGAAGACCAGAACATGGGTCTGCGTTTTGTAGTTCTTGTGGATCGCTTGTATGACCGAGATGTCCCCGTGCTGCTTGGTGGAAGCGGCTTGGAAAATTTGTTCTCGCAAACCATGCTGAACGGTGGGTACCGTAAGAAGTATTTCCGTGCGCTCTCGCGGCTTGCGGCGCTTGCACAGGATGGACGCGTGCTAATCGGGCAGGCCATCACCGAGTAACCTGCTAGCCTACAACGCCAACCTAATCACCCTAACTTTCACTTCCGCTGGTTGGGCTCACTGCCAGTTCACAACATGGGTTGTGGCACCACATTGCGGAACTGAAGTGTGGGGTGTGCGGTGAAGAGTGGGAACTAAAAACAAAAAACCCTTGATTTCTCAAGGGTTTCAGTAGTGCGCGATACTGGGATCGAACCAGTGACCTCTTCCGTGTCAGGGAAGCGCGCTACCGCTGCGCCAATCGCGCAAGAGCTCAGAACTTGATTAAACCGTCTGAGTCTTGGAGCGGATGACGGGATTCGAACCCGCGACCCTCACCTTGGCAAGGTGATGCTCTACCCCTGAGCCACATCCGCATGTTGATTCCCTCATAACGAGGTGAACCGGGTAACCACTTTCGTGGAATAAGTACCGAAATACTTGTGGGCGATGCGGGTATCGAACCCACGACCTCTTCCGTGTGAAGGAAGCGCGCTACCACTGCGCCAATCGCCCAATTATGCGTTAACCTGCCCGTCAGCCGGCCAGAACAACAGTAACGATACTAGACCACGTGGGAGCAAATAATGAAATCGAGGGACAAGATTTGGGGTAGGCCACATTTGATGTCTTTGTCCCATGGCATCTTGTACCAACTCGGCGCTACTTGACCTGTCTCGCCATGTCATCAACAAGCAGTTGCTCAAGCTCGCAAAGCAGGCTGCCAGCAGTCAAAGAAAGGTCATCCCAGCGCTCGATGTGCTGCAGATTGCGCATCGTGCCCAGCAGGGCTGCAGAACCTCCCGAGGCAAGAGCATGAGCAACCCGTTCTCGAGTGAGTTCACCAGTTTGTACTTCACGCGCCGGTATTCCCGCACGTGCGGCCAACTGCAATGCTTTGTGCCGGGTTATTCCAGGTAGGCAACCTGATGGCAAGGCTGGCGTGAGTAACTCGCCCTCCAACTCCATGATGGCGTTCGATGTGGCGCCTTCACTGAGATCACCCACAGTGTTGTAGATAATTGCTTCGTTTGCGCCTTTCACCCGCGCTGCCTTCAGGGCATACAGATTCTCCGCGTAACTTGTGGATTTATGTCCAGTAATCGCGGATCGCTCATTACGGACAAAGGCTGAAGTGGCAACAACTGCACCTTCAGGGTTTGTCTCACCAAGTAGAGGACCGTGCCCCGGAACCACGGACACTGCACACGAAATTGTGGACTGCGATGGGAATAACCCCAGTTCACTTGCGGAACGCCAGATGGTAACTCGCATTCTCCCCAATCCCGGCTGCTTCCAGGCCGAAAGCGTCTGTGCAATGCCGCGCTCGAGTGCGTCGCGCTCATATCCAAGCAAATCAAGCACCCGTGCGGATCGTTCTAATCTGTTGAGATGGGCCCCAAGGGCATAAGGCGAGCCATCATAAACAGCAATAGTCTCGAACAGTCCATCACCCACCAGTAGACCAGGATCGTACGGACCCACCAATGCCGGGATATCGTCGATAATTTGGCCGTTGACCCACGTTACTGTCATGAGGGTGCTCCCTGTGATGCGAGCGCCACTAAGCGTTCGGCTTTAAGTTCCGTCTCACGCCATTCTCGCAGCGGGTCCGAACCCCACGTAATGCCGGCACCTGTACCAAAGTGCAGGGCGCCCCCGCAGCAGGTTTCAGACCACCAGAAGGTGCGAATCCCCACCGCAAGTTCTGCTGATATGTTGTCGGCATCAATCCATCCAATTGCGCCACAGTAGGGGCCGCGTGAGTGGGTTTCCAGTTCCGCGATGATCCTTAGTGCGCTGGATTTTGGTGCCCCGGACACAGAGCCAGGTGGATAGGTCGCGGCAAATAGTCGCCGCCAAATTTCCGACGAGCGCGCCAGATCCGCAGGTACCTCACCTTCCACCGTGGATACGAGGTGAAAAAGCCCTGGATGTTCCTCCACCTGCAGAAAGTCGCGTACCGCCACGGTGCCTGGTATGCACAGCGGCGATAGATCATTACGCACCAAATCAGTGATCATGACGTTTTCGGCTTCGTCCTTGGCAGTTAAGCCCGTGCGTTCACGGGCTGTGCCCTTGATTGGACGCGAACTAATTGTGGCTCCGCGATCGTGCGGATCAAGGCGCACATAGAGTTCAGGGGAGGCAGAAGCAAGCCAAAGTGCGCGCTGAGGATCGGGGTCTTCTACCAGTGCGTACGACAGATACGGCGCAGGATTTCCGTGAGCCAGTTTGTAGGCGAGCCCTCTCGGATGGGAGGGCTGCCGTAACGGGGCACTCATCACGCGGCAGATATTGGCTTGGTAGACGGTGCCTTGCGAGATGTATTCGCGAGTTTTTGCCACCGCATACATGTACTCATCTTGGTTAAGTGATGAACGCCACGAGCGCCGCTCGGGGCCCTGCCATTCGGGATCGTTGGCGCTGGACGATGAACCAAAAGTGGGCAGGCTCACCCGAAAGTCGAGCGGGTCTACGCGTGAGAAGAGACCTTCGTCAAGCGGTACATCCATGAGCTCTGCGAAGCGCCAGCCCCGAATTGAACCCTCAAAATCAGCAACAACAAGCCATTTTCCACCATATTCAAGTGCGCCAAAAAGAGCCTCGTTGGCTTGGACGTCAGTTAGTCCTCGAGCCAGTTTCCCCGCAAACCAAGCTTCCGCAGTCACGCCACCAACCTACTTGTTTGGCTCCAGCAACGGAAGCAGCGTCCACTTGCCAGAAGGTGCAGATCAGGAGAGCTGGTGCCCAAAAGTTTCCCGGAATCGTGCGGAATCCGAAGCGCTTTGCGCAACGAACTTACGCCAGTTTGTAAAGACACCCTCTGGCGTATTAAGGTTTTACATGTCGCCGCGAGCGGTAGGGTTAAACCCTCGTTAACTGGCGAATATGCGGATGTGGCTCAGGGGTAGAGCATCACCTTGCCAAGGTGAGGGTCGCGGGTTCGAATCCCGTCATCCGCTCGGAGAACGGTTCTGTACACTCAGTTCCAGCCTCAGTGGTGGAGTGGCCGAGAGGCGAGGCAGCGGCCTGCAAAGCCGTATACACGGGTTCGAATCCCGTCTCCACCTCCAAGACTCAGATACTTTGAGCTCTTGCGCGATTGGCGCAGCGGTAGCGCGCTTCCCTGACACGGAAGAGGTCACTGGTTCGATCCCAGTATCGCGCACGAGTGCTCACGCACTTATAGATCACAAATGTGGTTACCCGGTTCACCTCGTTATGAGGGAATCAACATGCGGATGTGGCTCAGGGGTAGAGCATCACCTTGCCAAGGTGAGGGTCGCGGGTTCGAATCCCGTCATCCGCTCCACGCAAAGGGCCCTCGGATTTTCGAGGGCCCTTTCTTAATGGGCATGTTCGTCGCGTCGAGTTTCGTTCCCAGCCACGAAGTCATCATTTGCCAGCGTTTTGGCTAGGTGTTGTGCACGTCACGGCCGGTTATGGGGTCTGGGATTTGTGTCTGGGGTGTGAGCCGTGTTTAATTGTTCTTGCGGTTGTCATAGCAAGAGGGAAACGCCCGGTCCCATTTCGAACCCGGAAGCTAAGCCTCTTTGCGCCGATGGTACTGCACTCGGGAGGGTGTGGGAGAGTAGGACGCAGCCGCACTTAAACTTCTCGAAGGGGCTCGCCACTGGTGGCGGGCCCCTTCGCTGTGTCTGGGGTACTCGCTGGGTCTGGGTGCGTGCACGGCGAGTGTCAAACCTACGAAAAATGTTGCAGATACATCATTTTTGATGTGTCTACATCATTAATGCGCTTCTTACCGAACGAGAGCGTGAGGTCATAGAGGGTTATTGGCGAAAGGCGAGTGGCCGCCCAACGGACGGCCACTCTAGTCCTCATCAACGATCGCAGGTCGCGCACCGGACGCTCGGACGAGGACGTCAGGATTCACTATCAAGCATCGGCGGCCGTACCACGAATATGGCTCGTTGGATCAGTCCCTAACCCAGGCAACGACGACGCTGTGGCTGCAAGGTGCGTGATCCGGTGCTAATTTTTAGTGATCTGAGACGATGATTAATCAACTGTAGAAGATATGCGAAATCGTCTCATTTCTAGATAGATGTTCCGTCCACATTTAAGGATCGAATATGGCACATGGTACGTCTCTGTCACTTAGGCACGAAGTGAGCTACGAGAATGGACTCGCGCTCGAGGCAATTGAGCCTGGTTCCACTCCCGGTTGGTCAAAGGGAAAGAAGGAAGCCGAGGGGGAACTCGAAGAAGTCGGGGAGTTGCTCTCGGAACTTCAGGAGAAGCTTTTTGCTGAAGGCCGGGCGGGTGGAAATCGTTCGGTTCTATTGGTTTTGCAGGGCATGGACTCCTCCGGAAAGGGAGGAATAGTTCGACATGTAATCGGTTTAGTTGATCCTCAAGGTGTCCAACACGCTTCGTTTGGAAAGCCCACCCATGAGGAGCTATCTCACGATTTTCTCTGGCGAATCCGCAAGCAGTTGCCTGCGCCAGGCAAGATAGGAGTGTTTGACCGTTCCCATTACGAAGATGTCCTAGTTGCCCGCGTACACGCGATTGTTCCAGAGGAAACTATCCAGGAACGTTATGACATCATCAATGCGTTTGAGCGAGAGTTGACCGAGTCGGGCACAACTATAGTCAAGGTGATGCTCCATATTTCTTTCAATGAGCAGAAATCTCGGCTTGCGGAGCGTCTGGAACGCCCGGATAAGTACTGGAAGTACAACCCTGGTGACGTTGACGAACGGCTCAAATGGCCTGCTTACCGCGAGGCGTTTGAGCTCATGCTCAAGCACACGAGCACCGAATATGCGCCATGGCATGTGGTTCCTGCTAATGTAAAGTGGTACGCACGTCTAGCTGTTTCCGAGTTGCTGCTTGCGGCTCTGGAGTCGTTGGACTTGGCCTGGCCGCCGGCGGACTTTGACGTTGAGGTAGAAAAGGCACGCCTGGCCGCCAGCTGACAGCACTTCAGTGGATTTATTTACGACGATATGACGAGCCCAGCGCTGGGTCCTGCTATGTCGTCGGTAATCAGGTGCGCAGAAGCGCGCAGCCAGTGCGCTGAAACCTACGCTCGTACACCAGCCTAATGACCTGCTGCTAGAGATCACCCGCTGAGTGTCCTCGTTCAAGGTGCCCTGCGGCTGAAATGCGCTAACTTTTTTAGTGAGCACACCGCTCTGCATTAATTGTGAGCGCGCGGCTTTGCATTTCTAGTGAGCACACGGCTCACGGCAAAGGGATACAGACAAGGAGTGGGGCATGGGACTCGGAGACATCGTCAACAAGGCCAAGGAAGCACTGACCGGCGAAGGACACGACGACCTCGCAGGTAAGGCAAGCGCAGGAAAGGATGGCCTTGTTGACAAGGCAAAGGAGATCCTGACCGACGAACGTATCGACCAAGCTGCCGATGCCATCAAGAAGGTAACACCAGATTCCATCGACGGTAAGGTGGACCAAATCGCAGAGCAAGCAAAGAAGTTCAACGACTGACATCTCGAGAACAACGATTGGCGATGCCATAAAAACTCGCTGGACTCGATAGGATGAGGGAGTGCCGTAAGTTACGGCACTCCCTTTCTTTTCAAATAGGAGTACGGAACCGTGTCCGAAATTTCTGTGTCGCCGCCCCAAGTCACCTTCAGCCTCAACGGCCAAGAGACTACGGTGGCTGCGGGAACAACCGGGACCGAACTCTTTGATGGCCAACGTGACGTAGTCGTGTTGCGCGTCAACGGAGAACTGAAGGACCTTGCCTTCGCGCCAGACGCAGGAGATGTTGTTGAAGGCGTTTTGATCTCCGAACCTGATGGTCTATCGGTGCTGCGACACTCGGCTGCTCACGTGCTAGCACAGGCAGTGCAGAACGTTAACCCTGAAGCAAAGCTTGGAATTGGCCCTCCCATCACTGACGGCTTCTACTATGACTTTGACGTTGAGGTGCCTTTTGGTCCAGAAGACTTAAAGAACCTTGAGAAGCAGATGATGCGGATCATCAAGGAGGGTCAAACCTTCCAGCGGCGCGTTATCACTGAGGACGAAGGTAAAAGTGAACTTGCCCGTGAGCCGTACAAGATCGAACTGATCGGGCTCAAAGGCTCGAGTGACACTGCAGGCGAAGGTGCAAACGTTGAAGTTGGCGCCGGCGAACTGACGATCTACCAAAACGTGCGACGAAATGGTGAAGTCGCATGGCAGGATCTGTGCCGCGGCCCTCACCTGCCCAACACCAAACTCATTGGGAACGGGTTCAAACTCATGCGCTCGGCCGCTGCATACTGGCGCGGCAGCGAAAAAAACCCGATGCTACAACGCATCTATGGAACCGCTTGGCCGTCAAAGGAAGAACTCACCGCACACCTTGACCGGTTAGCTGAAGCTGAACGCCGTGACCACCGCAGGTTGGGCGCCGAGATGGATCTCTTCTCGTTCCCCGATGAGTTGGGTTCAGGACTGCCAGTGTTCCACCCCAACGGTGCGATGATCCGCATGGAGATGGAAGAATACTCCCGTAAGCGGCATGTGCAGGCCGGATATTCGTTCGTGTCCACTCCACACATCACCAAGAAGAACCTGTTTGAAACCTCCCGGCACCTCGACTGGTACGCGGACGGCATGTACCCTCCGATGCACCTCGATGAGGAACGCGACGCAGAAGGCAACATCAAACGAGCAGGCCAGGACTACTACCTGAAGCCGATGAACTGCCCGATGCACAACTTGGTGTACCGTTCTCGCGGCAGGTCGTACCGTGAGCTGCCACTACGACTCTTCGAGTTTGGTACTGTTTACCGCTACGAGAAGTCTGGTGTGGTTCACGGCTTGACTCGTGCCCGCGGCTTCACTCAGGATGACGCCCACATCTACACCACTCGTGAGCAAATGCGAGAGGAATTGACCTCACTGCTCACCTTTGTGCTGGATTTGCTGCGCGACTACGGCCTCAACGACTTCTACTTGGAGCTGTCCACTAGGGACCCAGAAAAGTCCGTTGGTGACGACGCAACCTGGGAAGAAGCAACCGAAGTACTACGCCAGGTGGCTACCGATTCCGGGTTGGAACTCGTAGCTGATCCCGGGGGAGCCGCGTTCTATGGCCCCAAGATCTCGGTGCAGGCAAAAGACGCGATTGGACGAACATGGCAGTTGTCCACTATTCAGTTGGACTTCTTTGAGCCTGAACTGTTCGAACTCGAATACACCGCAGCGGACGGTAGCCGGCAACGCCCGGTGATGATTCACCGCGCGCTGTTCGGTTCCATCGAACGCTTCTTTGGGATCCTAGTAGAGCACTACGCAGGAGCGTTCCCAGTGTGGCTCGCTCCCATCCAAGTCACCGCAATTCCAGTAGCCGAGCCGTTCAATGACTACTTGGCCGACGTAGTGAGCCAGTTGCGTTCCGCAGGAGTGCGGGCAGAACTAGATGATTCGTCGGATCGCTTCCCCAAGAAAATCCGAAACGCATCGAAGTCCAAAGTGCCATTCACCATCATCGCTGGTGGAGAAGACATGGAAGCTGGCGCAGTGTCATTCCGTTTCCGCGATGGCTCGCAAGAGAACGGTATTCCAGTGGCTGAAGCAATCGAGCGTGTGCTGACTGCGATCAAGGACCGCGCTCAGGTTTAGTCAGTGAAATCTGTGCCTCAAGGGGAGAGATGAACATCGAATCGGCCGGCTCCTTTGCCGGTGAGCAGGACGGGCTTGACCGCCTGTGGACACCACACCGCATGGCCTATGTGGGCGGTCAGAACAAGCCACAGGACTCAACTGCAGGCCAATGCCCGTTCTGCGCGATTCCAATGGGGCCAGATGAAGATGGCTTGATCGTTGCACGCGGCAAGCACGCCTATGTGGTACTCAATCTTTACCCCTACAACTCCGGCCACCTCATGGTGGTGCCGTTTGAGCATGTCTCCTTGTACTCACAGATCAACGCAGATGTATTGACTGAAATTGGGTTTCTTACACAGCATGCGATGCGAGCACTTGACCACGCGATGCACCCCGCAGGTTTCAACATCGGCATGAACCAAGGGGAAGCAGGCGGCGCCGGAATCACTGCGCACCTACATCAACACGTGGTGCCGCGTTGGGTAGGGGACTCCAACTTCTTCCCAATTGTTGGCAAGGTTAAGGCTCTACCAGCACTGCTATCTGATACTCGTGCGCAACTGGCCGCTGCATGGGAAGCAACTCGGCAACTCGGCTAGATCACCAAAACAACCCAGTTCATGCGGCAAGATAGATGTGCGTCGGCATGCGGCGCACTGTGCGAGAAGGAGAGCAAGACGTGCTCAACGGTCTACGAGGCCTTATGGGGAAGATCTTTAATCCAGTGGCAGCTTTTCTGCTGAAGCTGGGTATCACGCCTGATGGTGTAACGATCTTTGGAACCCTAGCAGTGGTCGTCACAGCCCTGTGGGCCTTCCCTTCCGGGCATATCGCCGCAGGTTCCATTATTATCGGCGTCTTTGTGTTCACCGACTCACTTGACGGCACAATGGCTAGGCTCTCAGGTCGCGCCGGAAAGTGGGGTGCCTTCCTTGATTCCACGCTTGATCGCCTCGCTGACGCTGCAATCTTTGTTGGTTTAGGCGCCTACTTCTTGCGTCACGTGGAAGGTGCATGGTCCACTTCCGGCGCAATTGCAGCTATGGCGTGTTTGGTGTTTGGTGTGCTCGTCTCATACTCGCGCGCCCGCGCGGAGGGCCTAGGCTTGGATGGCAACGTTGGAATCGCCGAGCGGCCAGAACGATTACTGATCTCGCTTGTGGCAGCCTGCGTTGCAGGGTTCTCACATGTTGATGGCATATTGGTATACGCCCTGTGGTTCCTCGCGGTGGCCAGCTTCGTGACTTTTGTGCAACGCATCATGCACGTGCGTAAACAAGCATTGATCCCTGCCACGGAGGTGGAGTAAAGACGTGGCTTTTAACCCCTTCGCGTTTGCGTGGAAGCACGCGCACAAAGTGCCCGCACCGTTGTTTCGGGGAGGGCTCGCACTCGCCGCTGACCTGACATGGCTCCTTTCAGCGGGAGGGGTTAAGCAACTTGAAAAGAATCTTGTCCGTGTCCGGCCTAGCCTGACACACAGGCAACTGCGTTCGTTGTCTCGTGCGGGCATGCGCTCCTACCTGCGTTACTTCGGTGAGGCCTTCGTGCTCACGCACGCAACGCAGCAGCAAATCCTGGCAAGGGTTCGGCTCGTCAATGACGGCGAGGTACGCGCAGCCATCGCCGAAGGACAGCCCCCCATCCTCGCTCTCTCCCACCAAGGAAACTGGGATCTAGCGGGAGTCTTTGCCAGCAAGGAACTTGCGCCTGTACTTACCGTTGCAGAACGGTTAAAGCCTGAAGAGGTATTCCAAGAGTTCCTGGAATTTCGCGGAAAACTGGGGCTTCGAATTCTTGCTGCCGGTGATTCGGGGGTGTTCCGCGAACTCTTACGGGCAACGCGTGCTGGAAAGGAACTCATCTGTTTGCTTGCTGACCGTGACCTTTCTGCTTCAGGCGTAGAGGTTTCGTATTTTGGTCACACCGCGCGAGTTGCTGTGGGTCCTGCGGCGTTGAGCGTTAGCAGCGGAGCTCGACTCATACCCACAGCGATCCATTACGAGAAGCTCACCGGACAGCGTCGCAAGGCAGCAGGATCACCGTGGGGTATCGTCGTGACGTTCCATCCCACCGTTGCCATCCCAGAGCACGGCAGTAAAAACGAGAAAATAGCGACTATGAGCCAGGGCTGGATCTCAGCACTCTCGCGGACCATTGCGCAACACCCGCAGGATTGGCACATGCTGCAGAAGGTCTTCATTGAGGACCTTGACCCCGACCGGTATGCACAAACCCTGAAGAAGGCGGAGAACCGTGGAGCAGCGTAAATTGCGGGTAGGGATTGTTTGTCCGTACTCGTTCGATGCGCCGGGCGGCGTGCAATTTCATGTTCGCGACCTCGCAGAAGCCCTTATCGCGCAAGGACACTCGGTGTCTGTTTTGGCACCTGCAGACGACGACACGCCAATACCCTCGTACATGACTTCAGGCGGTAAGGCGATTCCAATCAAGTACAACGGTTCCGTTGCGCGACTCGCATTTGGTCCTATAGCCGCTGCACGCGTGCGCAAGTGGCTGCGTGAAGGCCAGTTTGATGTTCTGCATCTGCATGAGCCGATGACGCCGTCACTTTCCATGCTTGCACTGTGGATCGCGCGTGGACCGATTGTCGGTACCTTTCACACGGCTTTGATCCGGTCACGTGCACTACAGATCGCCTTTCCGATGGTTCGGCCCAGCCTAGAAAAGTTTTCGGCGCGTATTGCGGTTTCTGAAGATGCGCGTAGGACACTTGTGGATCATCTTGGCGGTGATGCAGTTGTCATTCCAAATGGCGTGTATGTGGAGACATTCGAACAAGCAAAACCACTTGAGAAATGGCGTGGCTCTAAGGCAGCACCCACTATCGGATTCCTTGGCCGCTTAGACGAGCCGCGAAAGGGCCTGCAAGTATTGGCGGCGGCAATACCCGAGGTGCTGAAAACCTATCCGAACGCTCGTTTTCTTGTGGCGGGCCGGGGAGATGAGGGTAAGGCCCTCGCACTTGAGGCCCTTGGTCCCCACGCGACGTCTGTTGAGTTTCTCGGTGGTATTTCCGACGAGGAGAAGGCGCAACTGCTGTCTTCCGTTGACTTGTATGTTGCTCCGCAGACCGGCGGAGAGTCGTTTGGAATCGTACTTGTTGAAGCGATGAGTGCGGGCGCCGCGGTGGTTGCGAGCAATTTGGGCGCGTTTGAGCGGGTGCTTGATTACGGTCGCGCTGGGTTCATGTTCCGTAATGGGGACTCCGCGGATCTTGCCCGTGTGATCGTTGAGGCGCTCAAAGATGATGAAGAGCGATTGCGTCGCAGTGCAGCTGCCTCAATTTTTGTGCGGCAATTTGACTGGTCAGAAGTCACCAATAAGGTCTTGACCGTGTATGAAATGATCCTTTCTGCTTCAGCTGCGCTTGGGCTTGTCGACGAAGACCCAGATTCCATTACACCCGTACGTAGACGGGGGGCTGGGTCATGAGTTGGTCTGAAATCGTGATCGTAGTTATGTGTGTGCTGACCGTGGGCTTAGCTATCGCGGTCAATTCGGCACGCAGACTAGACCGGCTACACCGCAAGGTCGTGGCATCGCGGTTGGCGTTGGATTCTCAACTTCTACGGCGCGCGCATGCTGCAAGTGAACTCGCTGCCTCGGGCGCATTGGATCCGGTCAGTACAGTGTTGCTCGCGGATTCGGCAGCATCCGTGCTCGGAACGCCGGCTGACGGTGAACACGAGTTAGTTATCGCAATGCCTGATCTTTCCGAGCTCGTGCAAGCGCATCGTGATGCGGTGCGCGATGAAGTGCCACGACTCGCAGTAAACCAAGCGTTGAGTGGAACGCTTGGTGTTGGCCGAGAAGCACGCGAGTCCGGGTTGACGGCGGTTGTTGACGAGATCCTCGGCGATTCTGATGCTACGACTGAGCTCTATCAAGATGACGAAACTGCTGCGCTGTTAGCTGCGCTCTCGAGTTCGTGGTATCGCGTACAGCTTGCTCGTAGATTCCACAATGAATCTGTATTACAGGCGCAACGCGTGCGAGCAAAGCCTCTCATCCGGATCTTCCGCATTGCCGGGCATGCAGCAATGCCTGCCACCGTCGAGTTTGATGATGGATGGCCCGCCGGGTTGCGACAGGAAACGAAGCAGTGAACAAGAATGATATAGATCTGTTCGCTAATCTGCACCTCGATTTACCTATTCGCCATGCAGCACGTGTGTTACTGCTAGATCAGTTGGGGCGGGTCCTGCTGGTGCGCGGCCACGATGAAGACAACCCTCAGCGCAGTTGGTGGTTCACCATTGGCGGAGGTATCGAGCCGGGCGAAGGTCCACGTGAGGCTGCGCTACGAGAACTCTGGGAAGAATCGGGCGTACGGTTAGAAGAGTCTGATTTGCGCGGCCCAATACTTGAGCGAGTAGATCTCTTTGATTTTGCCGTTGACCCGTTCTATCAGCATGAATACTATTTCTTTGCCACAATCAATGGACCGGTGTCACTTGATCGCAGCGGGTGGACCCAGAACGAAGTTGGATTCATGGACGAACTTGCTTGGCTGGAACCAAATGAACTGCGATCCACCAAACGCGAGGTTTTCCCCATGGGCTTGGCCACAATCGTCGAAAATCTGGTGGCTGAAGGCTGGGACGGAACGCTTAGCCGAATTGGGCTGCAATAACGCGCACAGTGTCATGCTGAACACGCAGCACCGAAATGCGTACCCGTAGGGGAAGCGAAGCAGGTAAAATCAGATATCTGATCGTCTTGGCGTGCCCCGCCAATTTCAAATCCGCGCCCCGGGTGCGGCGCGAGTGAGCCTTTTCAAGGCTGGGTGGCACGCGATTGATGCCACAACAAAACGTCAACAACAAGGAGCCTACATCCATGTCAGGTCACTCCAAATGGGCCACAACCAAGCACAAGAAGGCCGTTATTGACCAGAAGCGAGCCAAGTCGTTCGCTAAGTTGATCAAGAACATTGAGGTCGCTGCGCGTATCGGTGGTGCGGACATCAGCGGAAACCCGGCCCTCGACCTTGCAGTTACCAAGGCCAAAAAGACTTCGGTACCTAATGACAACATCGACCGCGCAATTAAGCGTGGTGCGGGTCTCATCGAGGGTGGTGCCGACTACCAAACCATCATGTACGAAGGCTACGCACCCGGTGGTATTGCCGTCTTGGTTGAGTGCCTCACGGACAATAAGAACCGCTCCGCAGCAGACGTGCGCGTGGCGTTCACCCGCTCGGGCGGCCAGATGGCAGACCCTGGTTCCGTTGCCTACATGTTCTCTCGCAAGGGCCAGGTAGTGGTGCCCAAGGGCGAGTTGACCGAAGACGACCTCATGATGATCGTGCTGGAAGCCGGTGCAGAAGAAATTAGCGACGAAGGCGAAACCTTCGAGATCATCTGCGAGCCGAACGACCTGAACGCTGTGCGCGAAGCACTTAAAGACGCAAGCATCGATTTTGACGATGAGTCCATCTGGCACCCATCAACCAAGATCGAGGTCGACGCTGAAGGTGCTCGCAAGGTATTCCGCCTACTTGACGCGCTCGAGGACTCGGATGACGTACAGAACGTTTACGCCAACTTTGACGCCTCCGATGAGGTAATGGCCGAGCTCGAAGCCGACGACTGACACCGTTGGCCGGCATAATGGTACCGGCCTGCGCCGAAAGGAAAGTGCTGTGCGCGTACTAGGCGTGGACCCGGGGCTTACCCGCTGCGGAATTGGGATTGTGGATTCGGTAGCGGGTAGGCGAGCGCGGCTTGTAGGAGTGGGTGTGGCGCGCTCAGCCACCGACGACTCAGTGGACATGCGTCTACTACGCATCTCCGAACAACTTGATGAGTGGTTTGACCGATATTTGCCGGATGTCGTAGCCATTGAGCGCGTTTTTGCGCAGAATAATGTGTCCACCGTTATGGGTACCGCTCAGGTTGCTGGACTCGCCATGGTGGCCGCAGCCAAGAGGTCTGTGCCGGTTGCTATGCACACTCCATCTGAAGTTAAAGCTGCGGTTACTGGCAACGGCAACGCGGAAAAGATGCAGGTCCAAAAGATGGTGGCAAATATTCTCAGCCTCGAGGAAATTCCTAAGCCAGCGGACGCTGCGGACGCGTTGGCTTTGGCGATCTGTCACCTATGGCGGCCCTCTGGCATCCTCGATAAGGCTGAGCGATTTGAGATGACGCCTGCTCAGCGGCAATGGGCAGCTGCGGAGCAAGCGGCGCGCCGCGCGCGTGGTGTGCGCTGAACTTGTTAGCCTCGTTCGTACATACGTTCTAGTAGATTGGCTCATGCGCACGTCATGATCGCTTCTTTGACGGGTATTGTTACCGTTGTACGGCTCAATTCTGTGGTGCTCGACGTTGGTGGGGTGGGGTACCTCGTTTATGCGACCCCAAATACGTTGGCGGCATTGCGCTCTGGCGAGCAGGCTACTTTGTCAACGTATCTAGTGGTTCGCGAGGACTCTATGACCTTGTATGGGTTTGCTGATCCCGATGACCGTGAAGTGTTCGAGATAGTGCAAACCGTTTCTGGCGTGGGGCCACGCCTCGCACTTGCAATGTTGGCTGTGCATTCCGCTGATGTTATTCGCGGTGCGGTCATCAACCAAGATGTAAAGGCCCTCACTCGTGTGCCAGGCGTGGGCCCTAAGGTGGCGCAGCGAATCCTGTTGGAATTGCAAGGAAAGATGACCGCACCCGTTATTGTGCAGGGCCGCGGCAGCGCTGTTGCCCCGGTTGAAACCGACGAACGCGCGCAAGTCATTGAGGCGCTTGTTTCACTGGGTTGGAACTTTAAAGCCGCCGAGGATGCGGTGGAGACAGTACTCAAGGAGCAGAACGCTTCCATTGTTGTGGCGTCTGCGGTGCCGTCCACCTTGCGTTCCGCGCTTAAGGTTCTGGGCGGGCAGCGTGGCTGACATGAATACCTATGAGCCGGACGGCTCAATCTATCCGCACGAAGACGAGTCGATGAGTATCGGTTCTGGTCGACTCACCTCTGCTGGGGCCGACGATGTAGAACGCGCTGCAGAGGCGGCTTTGCGGCCGCGTTCGCTCGGTGATTTTGTTGGGCAGCGAGTTGTTCGCGATCAGCTTTCTCTCGTTTTGGACGCAGCCAAGGGCCGCGGTGCATCGCCAGACCACGTTTTGTTGTCAGGGCCTCCTGGCCTAGGTAAAACAACTCTCGCGATGATTATTGCCTCGGAACTTGGGGTTTCGTTGCGTGTTACGTCCGGTCCGGCGATTCAGCACGCCGGTGATTTAGCTGCTGTCTTGTCTTCCCTGGATGAGGGTGAGGTCTTGTTTATCGACGAGATCCACCGGTTGGCACGGCCGGCTGAAGAATTGCTTTATGTGGCTATGGAAGACTTTCGCGTTGATGTAGTCGTGGGAAAGGGTGCAGGCGCGAGCGCCATCCCGCTGAGCTTGCCGCGCTTTACCGCGGTTGGTGCCACGACGCGCGCAGGATTGCTTCCGGCACCTCTTCGCGACAGGTTTGGTTTTACTGGACACCTTGACTTCTATGAGGCCAGCGAACTTGAGCGGGTTGTTACGCGTTCAGCTGGGCTGCTCGGGGTGGACCTCGCAGGTGATGCGGCCGCAGAGATTGCTTCGCGTTCACGTGGTACACCGCGAATTGCGAACCGCTTGCTGCGCCGCGTGCGTGATTGGGCCCAAGTGCGTGGTACAGGAAAACTGGACCTCGCGGCAGCGCAGGCTGCTCTTGAGGTGTACGAGGTTGATAAAAAGGGGCTGGACCGTCTCGACAGGGCCGTGCTGACGGCGTTGTGCACTCGATTTGGTGGTGGTCCTGTGGGACTATCAACGCTTGCAGTCACAGTAGGTGAGGAACCAGAAACCGTTGAAACTGTGGCTGAACCGTTCTTGGTGCGAGAAGGCCTCATGGGACGGACTCCGCGGGGTCGAGTTGCCACGCTTGAGACGTGGCGGCACCTAGGGCTGGTGCCACCAGATCAAAGTGGCGTCAACTGAGTCACGGGTGTACTACGCCCACCTGACCGGTTGTAACCCATCGGTGGCACTTTTCGCTCTCTACACTCGTTAGAATGGGAGGCGGATTAGCGCCGACTACTCCCAGAACGTGTAGAAAATCAGAAAGTTAGGTGGTTTCCGTTATGGAAATGCTCATCATGATCGTGGTGCTGTTCGGCGCAATGTTCCTCATGACTCGCAGTACCCGCAAGAAGCAGAAACAAGCGGCGGACTTCCGTGATTCGATGCAGCCTGGTACACAGGTCATGACTGCATCAGGGTATGTCGGTTCTGTGGTTTCCATTGATGGTGACCTCGTGACCCTCGAGTCTGAGTCCGGAAACCGTACTAAGTGGGTTCGGGCAGCGATTGCCAAGGAATATGAGATCACTCCTCCGGGTTTGGTGGAGAACGCCGAATCCGGTACGGAGACAGGCCCAAGCGCCTCGGGCTTCGAGATTCCAGACGATGTCAGCTCGCTTATTGCAAAGCCGCAAGAGATCCAGCCCGACGCTGCCACGTCGACTGAGGATCAGCGTAAGCGCGACGACGAAGAAGGCAAGTAAGGCAATTAGGTAAGGCGGCTATAGTTGCACGCGCAGTGGAAGGTTTCCCTCCACTGCGCGTTGCATGATTATGGACGCAAGGTATCGCGGCCCCGGAGACCTGGGGTCGCACTTATGAGAAGAGACAGAAGTTGGCTACCACCAACACGAAGAAGCCACGCAGATGGCGGCCCCTCATCGGCCTGCTCGCTGTTGTCTTGGTTCTTTTGGGCTCAATCTTTGCTGGTAACAAGTGGTCCGATGCGACCTGGACGCCAAAGTTGGCGCTTGACCTTGAGGGTGGTACACAGATCATCCTCCAGGCGGTTACCTCGAATAACGAGTCAGTGAGCTCCGAGGAAATCAATCAGGCGATCGAGATTATTCGCCAGCGTGTTGACTCTTCTGGTGTTTCCGAAGCCGAGATTACGAGCCAGGGTGGACAGAACATTGTTGTTGCCCTGCCCGGCCACCCCTCGCAGGAGACGTTGGACTTGGTGCGCGAGTCTGCGCAGATGCAGTTCCGCCCCGTTCTGTACTACGGCTCGCCAGCCGCTACTCCAGATGCGTCAGCTACCAATACGCCAGATTCCTCGGCGGACACATCGACTGATGCTGCTAGTGACAGCGCAACCGATGGTGCGTCAGCCGATGCGACTGACTCAGCGAATGCTGCTGACACTGCTTCTGACTCTGCCTCGGCCGAGCCTGCTCCCTCGCCAACAAACGCATCGGACTTTGTGCAGGTCACCGCTGATGTGCTGAAGAAGTTCAACGCATTGGACTGCACCGTTGCTGAAAACCGCAAGGGTGGCGGCGGTATTGCTGACCCAGAAGTGGTACAGGTTGCGTGCGCCGATGATGGCAGTGCCAAGTACGTTCTTGGCCCAATGGAGATCGCAGGCTCCGAAATCAAGAACGCGCAATCGGGAATGGGTACCAACGCCCAGGGGATCTCGACTGGTCAGTGGGTTGTGAACATTGAGTTCAACAAGAGCGGTACCAACAAATTCTCGGAGGTGACTCGTCGTCTAGCTGAGTTGCCAGACCTCAGTACTTGGATGCTCACGCAGCCCCCAACGCAGGCACCGAACATGTTTGCAATGGTCTTAGACAACCTTGTGATCTCAGCGCCCTCCGTCACCAAGGAGATCCCCACCGGCAAAGCGGAAATTTCCGGTAACTTCACTAACGAGAGTGCTAACCGACTGGCAAGCCAGTTGAACTTTGGTGCGTTGCCTTTGACCTTCGAAGTGCAGAGCGAAGAGACCATCTCGGCAACCCTGGGTTCAGAACAACTCGAAAAGGGCCTGTTGGCAGGTCTGATCGGTTTGGTCCTGGTCATTATCTATTCACTGTTCCAGTATCGTGCACTCGGGTTTGTGACTGTAGCATCGCTTGCGGTTGCGGCAGTTTTGACCTATCTCGCAATCGTTTTCCTCTCGTGGCAGCAGGGGTACCGACTCTCACTGCCTGGTGTTGCTGGTGTGATTGTTGCGATTGGTATTACTGCAGACTCGTTCATCGTGTACTTTGAGCGCATTCGCGATGAACTGCGCGATGGGCGCAACCTTGAGGGCGCAATCGACGTAGGTTGGGACCGTGCACGGCGCACAATTCTTGCATCGGATGCGATTAACTTCCTTGCTGCAGTCGTCTTGTACTTCCTTGCAGTTGGTGGTGTGCGCGGATTCGCGTTCACGCTTGGTTTGACCACCTTGATCGACCTAGTTGTGGTGTTCCTCTTTACCCATCCAGTTATGCGTCTGATCGCACGTTGGAAGTTCTTTGCACACGGCCACAGGATGTCTGGTTTCCACCACGCATCTCTCGGTATAGACAAGCCGCACTACGTTGGCCGCGGTCGAGTTTCCACTCCTCGGGCAGCTGTGCAGTTCAACGAGGATGGCACACGCATGACGATTGCTCAACGCAAAGCGGCAGAGCTTGCCGCTACTAAGCAGGCTCAGAGCGAAGACAACTCGACAGCAACTCTAGAATCCTCACCCGAGACGGCTATCGCCGACCAGGTGACCTCTCGTGCGAAGGATGGTGACAACTGATGGCTGGGTTCTCACAGTGGGGCGCCGACCTCTACAGCGGAGCGAAGTCCTACGACATCGTGGGCAAGCGTAAGCGTTTCTACATCGCAGCGATTATTGCGATTGTATTGACTGTTGTTGTTCTGTTTGCCCGCGGAATTAACCTTGGCATTGAGTTCCGTGGGGGCTCCCAGTTCACGATTACGAACGCGACAACCACGGACCAGCAACCAGCAGTGGATGCAGTCACTTCGATCCGCGGCGATGAGGTTCCGCGCGTGTCGAACGTCGGTTCCAATGCGCTTCGCGTACAAACTAGCGAGCTTACGGATGAGGAAGTAACTGCAGTCCGTGGCGCACTCGCCCAGGCGTATGGAGTCCCGGAAACTGAGGTTGCGTCCTCGTTTGTTGGACCAACTTGGGGTCAAGACGTGTCAAAGAAGGCACTGACCGGACTCGTGGTGTTCCTCCTGCTCGTGCTTGTGGTCATGTCCGTGTACTTCCGTGCCTGGCGCATGGCCGCCGCGGCGATTATTGCCTTGTTCCACGACCTGATTTTCACGGTGGGTGTGTATGCACTCGTTGGCTGGGAGGTAACTCCAGCAACCGTAATCGGTCTGCTAACAATCCTCGGTTACTCCATTTATGACACCGTGGTTGTCTTTGACAAGGTCCGTGAAAACACGGAAGGCATTACTGAGCAGCGCCTAGCCACGTACGGTGAGCGCGCGAACCTAGCTGTCAACCAGACACTTGTTCGTTCGATCAACACCTCCGTTGTGGCACTGCTTCCTGTCGGATCAATTCTGTTCATTGGTGCGTTTGTACTAGGTGCCGGTACTCTGCGTGACATCGCGCTGTCGCTCTTTGTGGGTATGGCTGTTGGCGCTTACTCGTCGATCTTCCTCGCAACCCCACTGGAGGTCACATTGCGGATGGGGGAGAAGCGCATTGCTGAGCACACTAAAAAGGTTCTGGAACTTCGCGAGGCACAGTTAAACGGATCCGAAGATGCAGTGCTGGTGCCAACAAATGGCCGCATTATTGCAGGCCAACACCTTGGTAACCGTGCTCAGCCCAAGCGGTCGAAGCGGAAGTAGGTAGGGTACGTCATGACAGCCGGCGGTGAGCAAACTATCCAGCAGATTCTGCGCGATCACGTTCGTGACCTTCCGGATTATCCGAGCCCAGGCATTGTATTCAGGGACATTACGCCGATGCTCGCTAATCCAGAAGCGTTCGAGCTTGCAGTGCGGGAACTGGGCAAAGTGGTGCCACAAGAAACCCACTTCGTTGCTGGAATGGAAGCACGAGGTTTCATCTTCGGCGCGGCACTTGCCCAGCACCTGGGAATTGGATTCATCCCAATTCGAAAGGCTGGCAAGTTGCCACCGCCGGTACGATCATTCACCTACGACCTCGAGTACGGTACCGCTACGGTGGAACTTCGTGACGGCACGGTCCCGACGGGAGCGAATGTCGTGCTGCTCGACGATGTCCTCGCCACGGGTGGGACCGCTTCTGCGGGTGCAAGTCTGCTGGAGCAAGCAGGCGCAAATGTGCTCTCTGCCATATTCCTTATGGAACTTCAGGGTCTTGGTGGCCGTGAAGTCTTGGGCGGGCGAGCCGTTTCTTCACTGCTCACGCTCTAGCCCTAGAATGGAAACCTAGATCTTCGTCAGCATACGGTTTGCCGTATCGTACGAGATGAATCCACACGAGGGAGGCACCCATGACACATGACGTCAATGCAACTAGGGTGCCTCCCTCGAGTTCATCTGATGGTTCCGCAGCGCGCGAACATCCACACAGCGGAGCGCTGCAGGGTGAAAGTGCAGGGGAGCGGGTAGTCAAAGCAGCAAACCCTGCAACGGCTAAGCCCAGTGACCTGACAAGCGGCAAGCCCAGCGAGCCAGCACCAAAGCCCAGTGACCTGACAAGTGGCAAGCCCAGCGAGCCAGCACCAAAGCCCAGTGACCTTGCGCCAAAGCTCGGAGCGGCTATTAATGGAACGCCAAAACCACAGCCAACGGCAGTATCTGAAGAGTCACTAGCGCCGGAAACTGGGGCAATCCCTGTTAATTCATCGGGGCGGGTGCGTTCTCGTTTTGGGCGTTTTGGGACGCGCCACGCGGTAGGTACACCTGCGCTTGAGCCTCTGCTCTCAGCACTGAAAAAGAACCATCCTAAAGCTGATATCGCGATCATTGAACGCGCCTACAACACAGCAGAGCGCGCACACCGTGGCCAACTGCGCAAGAGCGGTGACCCCTACATCACACACCCGGTTGCGGTAGCAACTATCCTCGCGGAACTTGGCATGACACCGCCAACACTTGCCGCAGCATTGCTTCACGACACCGTTGAGGACACACCGTACTCACTTGCGCAGTTGACCAAGGACTACGGGGAAGAGATCGCGCTTCTGGTTGATGGCGTGACCAAACTCGACAAGGTGCAGTACGGAGACGCAGCTCAGGCGGAAACCGTACGAAAAATGGTCATTGCTATGGCCAAGGACATCCGTGTTTTGATGATCAAGTTGGCGGATCGCCTGCACAATGCTCGGACATGGAAGTTTGTGCCGCAGGCCTCCGCGTCGAAGAAGGCACGCGAGACACTCGAGATTTACGCCCCATTGGCACACAGGCTTGGCATGAACACAATCAAGTGGGAACTTGAGGACCTGTCATTCCAAACCCTGTACCCCAAGGTGTACGAGGAAATTGTGCATCTGGTTGCAGAGCGAGCTCCGGCGCGCGAAGAGTATTTGAACGCAGTTCGGGAGCAAATTAATACCGACTTGAAGACCGCCAAGATTCGCGCAACCGTTACTGGCCGGCCTAAACACTACTACTCGATCTATCAGAAGATGATTGTTCGCGGTCACGAATTCGCGGATATCTACGATCTGGTTGGTACGCGCGTACTTGTTGACACTGTGCGCGACTGTTACGCAGTTCTCGGAACGTTGCATGCACGATGGAACCCTGTGCCAGGTAGGTTCAAGGACTACATCGCTATGCCCAAGTTCAATATGTACCAGTCCTTGCACACTACGGTGATCGGCCCAGGCGGTAAACCCGTTGAGATCCAGATCCGAACACATGACATGCACCGCAGAGCCGAGTACGGCGTTGCGGCGCACTGGAAGTATAAGGAGGGTGCAGTCGGGCCTGATGGCAAGGGCGTCACCGAGATGCAATGGTTGCGCCAACTCGTTGACTGGCAGCGAGAAACTGCTGATCCGTCAGAGTTCTTGGACTCGCTTCGTTATGAAATTGGCGGCTCCGAGGTATTCGTATTCACTCCAAAGGGTGATGTGGTTTCGCTTCCGCAAGGCGCCACTCCCGTTGACTTTGCCTATTCGGTGCACACTGAGGTGGGGCATCGGACTATGGGAGCGCGCGTCAACGGCAGGCTTGTGCCATTGGATTCAACCTTGGAAAACGGAGATGTTGTTGACGTCCTGACCTCCAAGTCTGAGTCCGCCGGACCATCGCGAGACTGGATGGCTTTTGTCAAGAGTGGCCGTGCGCGCAACAAGATTCGCCAGTGGTTCCAAAAGGAGCGCCGTGAGGAGGCCATCGAGCACGGGAAAGAGCAGATCGCAAAGGCGATGCGCAAGCAGAACCTTCCGTTGCAGCGGCTGCTTTCACACGAGGCCATTCTCGCCACTGCGAATGATCTCCGCTACCCCGACGTTGAAGCTCTTTATGCGGCGGTTGGCGAGGGACAGACTTCTGCTGCCCACGTCATCTCCAAGTTGGTCCAATCTACTGGTGGTTCTGAGGCAAATCAGGAAGATCTTGCTGAACTCACACGGCCAGGCAAACCAGCAAAGCGGTCGCGTTCCGGTGATCCGGGTGTGATAGTTAAAGGCGTTGACGATATTTGGGTCAAACTTGCAAAGTGCTGCACTCCAGTGCCTGGTGACGCAATCGTGGGGTTTGTAACGCGTGGTCAGGGCGTTTCTGTGCACCGCGCGGACTGCATTAACGTTGACCAACTGAAACTTCAACCGGAGCGAATGCTCGAGGTGGAGTGGAGTAGTGGATCCAACACGATGTTCCTCGTGCAGATCCAGGTTGAGGCGATTGACCGTTCACGCCTACTCTCTGATGTCACCCGAGTGCTGTCTGATTCGCACGTCAACATCTTGTCCGCAAGCGTTTCAACGTCTTCGGATCGACTAGCAATTTCACGTTTCACCTTTGAGATGGCGGAACCTGCCCATCTGCATACGGTTCTGAATGCGGTCAGGAAGATCGACGGCGTTTTTGACGTCTACAGGATTACCGGTACAAAGTCGGCTGCTGGCCACGAATCGCACCACTAACCATCCTGGTTCGCCGTATGTGGGTGGTCTTTATCGCACTGAGCAGTTCGTTGGAGCTGCGGTCTAGCATTTGCGTTCGTAGCCGTTACTGGGGAGTTCTGGTTGACCGTAACTCTTCATACCGTGTGCGTAGTTCTGTCAGCGGTAGGTTACTCGCGCGCGCTACAGGAACAGTTTTGAGTGCATTGGCAATGGCTGGTCCGTATTCAGGATGGCGCACAAAGGTGGCGAGGAGGGAAATATCGGCTGGTTCGAATCCCGCCTTGTTCTCCGGTAGGACATCAACGAATGTTCGGCCCGGTGAGGTGAGGCGTACGCTGGCCTGTTCGTTAATTTCGGTTGCGTAGATCAGGCGCATCTTTGCTTTCACAAGGCGCGATCTCATAGGTTTCGGCGTGTAGTTTTGATAGTAAGCGTAGAGCTGACGTGGGGGAGTTCCGCCAAGATAGATCCATAGTGCGGTGCTCGCACATGCGATCGCGTTGGGGCCGGCAAGATTCCCGTAAGCTTGAGCACGCTGGGTTTGAGTGGGGTTCACTTCAAAGGCGCAGCCGTAGCCAGGCAAGATTTCACGGATCTCGTGATCCCGTAGCAATCGTTCCCATGCTTGGGGTCCGCCCACATCATCAATGTTCAGGAGCGCGTCTTGCGCGGCCGCTATGGATGGTTCCTCATGCAGAGCAGGTGGCGTATCGAATAATTCGCCCCAGGTAGGTATGCCTCGTTCAACGAGGCTGGCCGTACGTAGAGTTCGAGTGGCGTGGATTGTTGGCAGGACAAGGTGTTGTGGTGGTGCGGACATAACTTGATTCTCGCTGTTTGGATATGCAAATGGGTGGTGTGCCCAAAGATTGTGGAAATCTTTGGGCACACCACCCACCTTGTCCGGCAGTAACCTTGATGATTCTCGACGAAATGGCGAGTTGGTTTAATTAGCCGCGTGCTTCTTGGGCCGCCTTTTCAACCTGCTCGAGCCAAGTCTTGCGCGCTGCGATGGCCTCGGTGATTTCCTTGACCTTACGCTCGTTTCCTGCGGTCTGAGCCTTTGCGAGGTCGGCTTCCAGGCCAGCGATTGCCTGTTCGAGTTGTGCGGCTGCGCCTTCAGCGCGTGCGCGGGTCTCTGGATTGGTGCGTTCCCACTTGGACTGCTCGGCGTCCCGGATCGCGTTCTCTACTGCACGCAGTCGGCCTTCAATCCGGCCGATATCCGCACGTGGAACCTTGCCAATCTCTTCCCACTTGTCTTGGATGTCGCGCAGCGCAGACTTGGCTGCGGCAATGTCCTTGATTGGGAGGAGGGCTTCTGCTTGTGCTGCAAGCGCTTCTTTTGCAGTTAGATTGGCTGTGAATTCAGCGTCTGTGGCTGCATTTGCGGCGTCGCGTGCGTTGAAGAACACATCTTGAGCGGCGCGGAAACTAGCCCATAGTGCGTCATCATCCTTGCGGTTGGCGCGCCCGGCTGCTTTCCATCGATCCATGAGGGTGCGATATGCCGCTGCGGTTGCGCCCCAGTCCGTGGAGGTAGAAAGTGCGCGGGCTTCTTCCACGAGCGCAGCTTTGGTGGCTTTTGCAGTGGAGTTTTGCTTTTCCAGTTCGGCAAAGAAGTGACGTCGTTCGCGGTCGAAAGTGGTCCGGGCGTGGCTGAACCGCTTCCACAGCGCATCTTCAATTGGCTTGTCGAGGCGAGCACCACCGCGTTGTGAAGTCTTCCAGTCGTCGAGTAACTTGCGCAATTGCTCGCCGGCTGGGCGCCATTGAATCTTTGCAGGGTCAGCGTTCGCGATCTTTTCCGCTGCTTCTACGATCTCAGTGCGGTGTGCGAGCGCCTCTGCTTTAGCGGCTGCGCGTGCGGCATCGAGTTCCGCACGGCGTTGCGCTGCCGCGCCTTCGAGTGCGGTTACGCGGTTGCGCAGGGCGGGGAGGTCGCCCACCGCTGCCGGCTCCGCAGTTTCTTCCGCGAGTTTCTTTAGCGTCGCGTCAATTTCCTTGATGGGTAGGTCTGCAGTGTGCAAGCGCGTTTCAAAAAGCGCAATCTTGGCTTCGAGGTCCAAGTAGCGGCGCACGTAGAGGGTTAGAGCTTCGGTCTCGGTGGCGTCGGGAAATTGGCCGACCGTGCGCTCGGTTTCGCCGTCTTTGACGTACACGGTGCCGTCGGAGTCTACCCGCCCGAATGCAGCCGCGAGTGCAAACGTAGCTGCGTCAATTGCGGGCGCAGGTGCAGTTGGTGCAGAGGGTGTGGGTGAAGCTGTCTTGATTGCGGCTGCTGGGTTTGGTACGGCAGACGGCTTTGGAGTAGGAATGCTCGGTGTCGGCACCGGGTCGGACTTAGGCGTTGCGGTCGCGTTATCGGGCACCGCGGCTTCGGTGGGTTCCACGGTTGCGGTGGAGTCTTGGGGCTGCTGGTTATCCTCTTTGGTAACCTCTGCTGCACCGACTTCGGGGTTCTCACTCATGGGCACTTACTCCTTGTGTGTAGTGGCGATCCACCTCTTTGTGGGGAGAATCGTCAGCGACTGCCTCGTGGACCAGAGCCCCGGGGCGTTAGGTGCGTTGTGACACGCGTCAGACTCTAGTTTAGGGACAAAACTGCAAGGTGGCCGCCTTTTAGGCGGATTATTGCCGAATTGAAATCTTTCAATTCGGTCCGGTTTTCACGCCATTTCCATCTCTAATGCTGTGACCAGCATAAACGCGTGTTGCTGGAGTGTGTGCCCCGCACAGTTCCGCTCACCTGTCGGTCTTTTTTGCTTCACGACGATCCGCGCGCTCCCAGCGTCCCTCACTGTTGGTGCACCCAGAGTGAGGTGGGAGCGTGGCCCAGCCATATCGTCGTAAATC
>Ga0222423_1000137_pt1 | contig 70456 bp, 54 predicted proteins | sample 3A0metagenome_FD_182472 | JGI IMG/M metagenome (GOLD analysis project Ga0222423, IMG submission 182472) | Enriched microbial communities from leaf-cutter ant dump, University of Wisconsin, Madison, United States - 3A0 (version 2) | ecosystem: Environmental > Terrestrial > Nest > Insects nest >...
GTGTCCAGCAAGTACGTTCCACTCTCCTGCCCCCTGCCCGGAATGGTCGCATGATTTACCTTCACATGGGCACCTCCTTTCAGATCAAACGTCATGCTTCCGAAGTCAGCTGCATCCATCAGCCATGAGTTTCCCTTGTAATCCGGGTTCCAGTTCCAGCAGTCGCCGCCTTCTTTGAGGCAATCTCCCAGCCATCCGTTATCTGTACCATAGAAATAAAGGGGGCCCAGGAAATTCCGGCTCACCGCCTCCGCGTCGAGGTCCAGGTACCAGGTTTTTTCCTGGTCTACACCGCCGGTGAGCATCTCCCACATTTCATCTTCCACAAAGGGTGCATAAAAACTTTCCACTTTGAAAGTGGTTGCCTCACCGTATACTATACCGCCCCGGGTCTGCACGCCGAATTTCACCGTGTAGGTTCCCGGGAACGGGATACGCAGAGTAACCGACTGGCTCTGGCTTCGGCCCTGGGGGTGATCCCACAACGGGGTATATTTCTTATCCATCAGGCTGGTCAGGTGAATAATATTCGGATTCTGGGCATCGGCCTCAAGCTTATAGGCAATTCCCGGCACCAGGTCTCCCGGCTTCACATCCACACTCCCCAGGCCAAACTCTTCCGGCGAACAGGACATCAACGCCCAGGTTCCGGCAAAGATGGATATCATTATTTTAAATATACTTTTCATCGTACTTCATTTTTAAGGTTTTAATTCCATCCGGGATTTTGCACCAGCACTCCTTTTGATAAAGTGATCTGCGTATTGGGAATCTGCATAAAGCCCCGTGTTTTGCTGATATTTTCGGCTTTGATCACTACCTGATCCGCCGCATTTCCGCTTAAAACATTCTGGGTCTGGGCAATGGCCGCAGCCGCCGTGCTCAGGCCCTGGCGCAGCAGGTCCCAGTACCGGATGCCCTCAAAAGCAAATTCCAGCTTCCGTTCTTCCAGGAGGTTTTCCCGGGTTACAGCCCGGGATCCTAACCCGGCCCGTGCGCGAACGGCGTCAAAATAGACCTGCGCGTTGGCCGAGCCCAGCTCTGCCGCCATCAGGAGCACATCGGCATAACGGATCACGATAAAATCCTGGTCCTGCGAAATCTGGAAGTCGTTACTCCCTCCTGTATCTGAGGTACCGTCAGGAAGCGCCACAGGCGTATATTTTTTATTGGTATAGCCCGTGTACTCCCGCTGGTCTTTGATATCAAAGCTGCCCGCAATCCCTTCTCTTTCCAGGTCAATCACCGAGGCTGTTCTGCGCTTGTCAGCGGCCTCAAATGAGTTCACCAGCCGCGGGTTTACCGTACAGGCACCCCAGCCCTTTCCGTATGGAGCATAGTTGGTATTCCGCATGCCCATCATCACCAGCCAGCGGTTTCCATCCAGCATACCGTCATAGTTCTGGGTATTGTTGAATTTCTGGGCAAATACCGTTTCTCTGTTACCCATGCCTGCGTATCCCGACTTGTCCAGCGTATTATCGGCCGCATTGGGCACATAGCTGGCGGCGGGCCACAGGGCTTTGTACTCTTCTACCAGCCCGTATTCCCCGCTGCTGATCACGTCTTCCAGCCCCTGGAGCACTTCTGCTTTACTTACACCCAGGTCATCTTTGGCATAATAACCGGTATAGAACAGGTATACCCGGGCCAGCATAGCTTTTGCAGCAAACGGTGTTACGCGGCCGTCATTGGTAGCCGCATCGGCTTTGGGGTAAGCCGTGGCTGCAATATTCGCTGCGGCAAATTTCAGATCTTCGGCTATCTGCTTATACACCTGCAGAGGGTCAGCCTGAGGCACATTATCGGTAGTAGGTTCCGTGAGTAAAGGAATTTTCTCAAAGAGCCTTACCAGGTCGAAATACATGAGGGCCCTGAGAAAGCGGGCTTCCCCTTCGATCCGGTTCCGCGTAGCTGCATCGTTTCCGAAATCAATGCCGTCCAGCTTATTGATGAGGGTATTGCAGCGGAAGATCCCCGAATAGTAGTCCGCCCAGGTGCCGTTGAATATATTATTATCCGAAGGGCTCTGTGCTATATCAAAGCGGTCCAGCGCCTGGTAGGCCCGGCCGTCTGTATTGCCCGTGGCACCGAAGGTATTGTCAGACAATACTTCGGAAGTAACGTAAAACGACATGTTTCCGTTAGAGGAGGTGCGTTGAAAGCCGTCATAACAGCCAATCAGCGCCATCTCGGCATCGGCCACGGTTTTGTAAAAATTATTGTCGAGCACACTGGTCATGGGGTTCACGTCCAGGAAGCTTTCTGAACAGCCCGCCAGCCCGGTGAGCATTCCGAGGGTGAGGAGGTAGGTTTTTATCTTCTTCATCTTCATTAGAATTTAACATTGAGTCCTACAAGATAGATTTTAGGGCGCGGGTAATACCCCAGGTCTATTCCGGATACCCATCCGCTGGTACCGTACCCGATCTCCGGATCCATGCCGTCATAGCGGGTAAAGGTGAACACATTCTGGGCCTGAACGTACAGCCGTAACTGGCTAAGGTATTCCCATTTGATCAGCTTAGACAGGTCATAGCCCAGGGTTACGTTACTGATTCTCAGAAAATCTCCTTTTTGCAGGTACAGGTCTGAAAACTGCCAGTTCACATTGGTTTCAGTAACCCGCGGAATACGGTCAGATGTACCTTCGCCTGTCCACCGCTGCAGGATAGCCGTAGTATAATTGGCCTGCTTGTTAGCGTGGTTCCGGTACGACTGCACGATCTTGTTCCCGGCCACTCCGTTAGCCACTACCGAGAAATCAAAATTCTTATAGTCCAGGCCCACATTAAAGCCGAAAACAAATTTCGGCATGCCTACCCCCAGGTTAACCTTGTCGGAAGCATCGATCTTTCCGTCGCCGTTGACATCTGCATAGCGTACATCACCGGGTTTTACTTCGGGCTGAAGAATTCCCTTGCCGGCGCTTTTCCAAGCTTCTATCTCTGCCGTATTCTGGAAAATCCCGTCTGTTTTATAGCCCCAGAAGTAGCCTATAGGCAGGCCGTTCTGCGCGCGGTAGAACTCGTCAGAGTTATCAAACAGCTGACCGGTAGGTCCGTGAATAATCCCGTCTTCGGTAGGAATATTCCCTACCTCATTCTTATTATAGGCACCGTTAGCGCCTACCCGGTAGCCCAGATCGCCTGATTTGTCCTTCCAGAGAAAGGAAAGCTCCAGTCCGGTGTTCTTCACATCGCCACCGTTAATATACGGTGCCCCTGCTCCGGCCGTGGCCAGGATAGGTGCCTGTACCAGCCAGTCTTTGGTGGTTTTTATGTAATAATCGGCGTAGAGTTCCAGCCGGCTGTTCAGGAAGTGCGCATCCACGCCCAGGTTAGTCTGCTCAGAGGTTTCCCAGCGTACATCCGGGTTGGAAAGCCGGCTGGGGTAAGCTCCGGGTACATTGGTTTTCGAAGTGCCGAAAACATAGAAGGCGGCCGGGTCACTGCTGCTGAAGCCGGTAGAGGTATTGATGGGTGAAGCAAACTGGAAATCATCAATGCTCTGGTTACCCACCTGCCCCCAGCTGAGTCTCAGCTTTAGAAAATCAAGGCCGCTGATGCCGTTACCGGCCAGGAAATCTTCATTGGTCAGCACCCATCCGGCCGAAAATGAGGGAAAATAGCCCCAACGGTTGCCCCGGGCAAATTTCGACGACCCGTCGGCCCGCAGCGTGGCATTGAACATGTATTTTTCCTGGTAATTGTATCCTACCCTGCCGAAATAAGACGCCCGCCGGTAAAGATTTTCAGGACCACCGCCTATACCCCGGGTTTCCACCACGTTGCCGTCTGCATCCAGGTGGGCCTTGCCCGTGGTATTGTCGAGATAAGCATATGCAAAATCATCAAACTGCGATAGCAGGTTCCAGTTGGAAGCCAAAAGGTAGGTTCCCTGGTACCGCTGCGACTCCATCCCCAGCAGGACATCAAAATGATGATGAGTGCCTACACTGAAGTCATAGGAGGCCGTATTGGTCCAGGTAAGGGTATGGCCCTTGCTCATGCTCTGACCGGTGGTAGTATGGTTCTCATTAAAGCTGTAAACCGAAAACCGGTACAGCGGCTGGAAGCTCCGGTATTCACCGGCATAATAATTGATCCCGAAAACCGACTTAATCCGTAAGTTCCTGATGGGTTGCAACTCCCCGTACAGGTCGGCCATGAGCCGCTGGCTGTCGTTCCGGTTATTGGAGTTGGTCATCATCTGGCCGTACGGGTTGCCGTCACCGTTGTACCAGGGCGAGTCGCTGGTATCGTTATACGGGCTGTTGTATTTATTGTTGTCACTGAATACCGGTGAAAGCGGTGAGGTAATGAAGGCGCCTCTCAGGGTATTGTTATACTGGTTGCCCACGCTGATCCCGTTATTCCGGATATAATTGAAATTGAGATGCTGGCCTACTTTCAGTACTTCTTTATAGAGCTTATGCTCGGTATTGACCCGGAAACCGTAGCGCTGGTAATTGGAAATAGCTTTCCCGCCAATCACTCCTTCCTGGTCGATCCGGTTAAAGGAGATCGCATAAGACGATACATCACTTCCTCCTGAAATATTCAGGGAATGGTTCTGGGTAGCTGCATTTTTCACAAACATCTGTGCCAGCCAGTCGGTATCGGCCAGTCCGCTCATTCCGTCAAAATCAATCAGCGCCGCCCCGGAGTTAAGCGCCTGCTCATTCATGATCGTCCTGTACTCCTGCGCGTTCAGCATGGGCGCGAGGCGGATGGGGTTCTGTACCCCTACATACGAATCAAAAGATACCTGGCCCCGGCCTTTACCGCCTGAGCGGGTGGTCACCAGCACCACGCCGTTAGCTGCCTGCGCCCCGTAAATGGCCGCGGAGGCCGCATCTTTCAATACATCAATCGACTGGATATCGGCAGGGTTCAGCACGCTGATATCTCCACCGGGTATCCCGTCAATCACATACAGCGGATCAGAATTACCAATGGTTCCCAGCCCCCGGATATTCACTTTCATGCCTGCTCCCGGCTGTCCGGAAGTAGAGAGAATAGTTACCCCCGCAGCCTGCCCCTGCAAAGCCTGTAAGGGGTTCACCTGGTTCTGCTTCTGTACCAGCTCACCCGATACATTCAGGTTGGCGCCGGTCACCAGCTTCTTTTTCTGCACACCATAGCCTACTACCACTACCTCATCCAGCACCGACTGCTCTGAAAGCATCCGGATCACAATGCCCGTAGTGGCATTCACCGTATGCTCAGCGGTTTTCAGGCCTACAAAGGTCACTTCCAGCACATCACCGGTTACGGCTTTGATATCAAATTTCCCGGCGGCATCGGTCAGGGCTGCCACCCCGCTTGCCCTGACCCTGACGGTAGCACCGGGCACGGGCTCACCGTCATCGTCAAACACTACCGTACCCGATACCGACTGGGCGTGGGCCACCTGGGCCGCTATCGTCAGTAAGAGAATACAGCAAAACTTTTTTAAAGGTTGAGTTATACGCATTTTACATAAAAATTAAAGGTTAAATAACAGACCCTCTTTCAGGTTTTATTTCAGTTTTATCTTCATTTTATTGCCTTTGTAAGTGATGGTTTTAAACCGGGTTTTCTGAGAATCGTACCCCACCGTATTTTCAGGAGAAACCCGCACTACCCTGAAGACCCGTTCTTTCAGCATGCCGTCAAAGCTGCCCTGCTGTTTTCCCAGCGTCAGCTCACCGGTTTGGTCGTTATAGGTGATATCGAGGGTAGTGTATTGCCCCTTTTCGTAGTTATTATTGATTCCTTCATCTTCATACAGCCGGAAGGCGCCGTCTGCCCCGGCGTATACCCACAGCCAGATTTCGGCAGGCTTCTTTTCAGCAGTGTACTGCAGCTCCGGTCCCAGCGGAACAATGCTTCCGGCCCGCACATACAGCGGGATACGCTCATAAGGGGCATCGGCCTCTATCTCGCGGCCACCGGCCTCCTGCCGGCCTGAATAGAAATCATACCAGGCGGTTCCAGCCGGAAGGTACATCTTGCGGCTCAGCGCGCCCTTTTCCGTCACCGGGTTCACCAGGAGCGAATGCCCCAGGAGAAACTGGTCATTCAGAGGGAATACGTTTTTATCCTGCGGAAAATCCATGGCCAGCCCGCGGATCATCGAACCGTCTTCGAGGTGCACTTTTCCTGCCAGCGAGTAGATATAAGGCAGCAGCCGGTACCTCAGGCGGATGTAATAGGTCATGCTGCTATAGGCCGGATGCCCTTCTGCCGCTATATTAAACGGTTCACGGAACGGGAACTGCCCGTGTGCCCTGAAGAGGGGCAAAAAGGCCCCGTACTGGTACCAGCGGGTATTCATTTCCCGCCACTCTTCAAGGTGGGCGGAGTCGGGCCGGTGAAAACGCTTCTCTACCAGGAAGCCGCCGGCATCCATGGTCCAGTAAGGCGTACCTGACATGGAAAAATTCACCCCTGCCGAGATCTGGTCTTTCATATCGTGCCAGCGGCTGGAAATGTCGCCGCTCCAGGCTACGGCAGCATAACGCTGCTGGCCGGCAAAAAACGAACGTGTCAGGATAAACACCCGGTTATCCGGGTCGGTGGCCCGCTGGCCTTCGTAAATACCGCGGGCATTTTCCAGCGGAAAGGCATTGTAATACCGTACCGATGAGCCTATGGCAGGCTGCATCACGGCCTTCCGCTCTTCCAGGTTGGTATTCGAGTGGATATCCGGCTCACTGGCGTCCATCCACCAGGCATCTATGCCCAGCTTATACAGCTTTTTATCCATCAGCTCCCAGAAGCCCTTGCGGGCATCCGCGTTAAAGGGATCATAAAAAGTGGAAGTGTAACCTTTGCCTATCCAGTCTTTCCGGGCATCATAAATGTTACGCATATACAGCCAGCCTTTTTCTTTAAACCGGCGATACACCGAAGACTCCTCGTTTATCTTGGGCCATACCGAGATCATCAGGCGAAAATTATCCTGATGAAGCCGTTTCACCATGCCTTCCGGGTCCGGGAAACGGGTTTTGTCAAAATCATGGCTGCCCCAGTCGTGCTCGGGCCAGTACGACCAGTCCTGCACCATGTTGTCAATGGGTATCCTGCGTTTTCTGAATTCCTTTGCCACATCTTCCAGCTCCTGCTGGGTCTTGTATCTCTCGCGGCTTTGCCAGTAACCGAAAGACCACCGCGGCAGCACCTGGGCCTTGCCGGTGAGCTCCCGGTATCCTCTGATCACCTCATCGCCGTCAGCGCCGGCTATGAAATAGTAATCTACCCCGTCACCGGCTTCCGAATCAAAAGAGAAGGTATTTTCCAGGTCCTCCGGTATAGGGCTCTGCCATTTCAGGCCCAGGTAAGCCTGCCCGCCATCGGGCATCCATTCCATTTTCAGATCGTACTTCTGCCCTTTTTTCATCTCCAGGTCTGTCTCGAAAGAGCCGGCATTCCACGATTCCCGCCAGCGGTCTTCTCTCAGCACACCGTCTACCCATACCTTCAGGTAACCGGAGTAATTAAAGTGAAGGCGGTGCAGGCCTTCATAGGGCGACTCGATCTTTCCCTCGTATACGGCCACACTTGCCGCCAGGTTTACCTCTTTGGGCAAGCGGTCCTGGTCATTCAGGTAGAGGTAGGAGATCTCTGATTCCGGCCGGCTGAAAATGACTTTTCCGGGAGCCGCCTTATCATAATATTTCACAGTCAGCCAGCCTTCGTAACCCTCCGGAGAATGAAGCCGGAACGCCGACAACGGCAGCAGCGGGCGCGTATCACCGGCCTGGGTAATCGAATAGTTATGCCAGAGTAAGCCGTAATTCCGGGTGGAATACAGGAATGGAATACCGATCATGGTATTATACTGCAGCAGGGTCACCCGCCGGCCCGTATTGTAGTTCATTACCCCGCTCTGGTGCTGCCCCAGTCCATAAAGACCCTCATCCGCACTGACATTAAAGGTTTGGCGAACCCGGTAAAAGCTGTCACCGCCATAGGCATCAGGCGTAAACGTACTGTTGCTGCGCGAACGCTCCGAAAGCAATGTGGTACCGGCGGCATCCTCAAAATGCACGGTTCCGTTCAGCCGGGAGATCCGGGCTGTGGCCTTCGCTGTGCTGACCAGAAGCTCCGCCCCGGCTTCCGTTACCTCCCAGGAACCTGAAAGGCGTTCTTCCGGCACTACCAGGTTATGTGTTTTATTCACCGCAGTACCGGCGGGCTTCGCGGTTACGTGAAAAATATTATCCTGAATCACCTCTACCTGCAGGTCTGTAGCCGGCCGGCTGTCTGCCGGAGGAACGGCAAGGCGTATCCCCCGCTCCGTTTTGGTATAGGAACCGGGGCTCTGACTATAGGCTGGCTGCAACCCGTAAAGCAAAATAAAAATCAGGCTATATTTTCTCATTACTTCTTAACGGGCACCTCCGGCCCCTTCTGAATTAGGATTAAACAAAGAAATTGTTAGACAAAAGTACAGGGTCTCACCAAGACCGAAGGGACGGAAATGTTAATAAATAGGGGTGATTTTGTAAACAAAAAGGGCCTTTCGGGCCCTTTTATACAGGAAATTCATGTAAACCGGCTCAGTTTCCTTTCCGGTAATCCGAAGGAAGCTTACCGAAAATATCCCGGAAGTATTTCGAAAACGTTTTGGGATTATTAAAGCCTGCCTCATAGGCCACTTCAGCCACGGTCATTCCTGTTTCTTCGAGGAGCCGGGCCGCCCGCTTCAGGCGGATGTTCCGGATAAATTCAGAGGGAGAATAACCGGTTAAGCTGAATACTTTTTTGTAAAGTCCTACCCGGCTGACATTCATTTCATCGGCCAGCATCTCTACAGAGAACAGTGTGTTGGAAATATTTTTTTCAACCACTTCCAGGGTTTTCCGCATAAATTTTTCGTCAAGTGACTCCAGCTCTGTCTCTGCCGGTTCCACCACAAGCTGTTTTTTATAGGTTTTTTCAAAGGAAGTTTTCTGCCGGATATGGCTTTTGATCTTGGAAAGCAGCAGCTCCACATTAAACGGCTTCACAATATAATCGGCCGCCCCGGCCTCGGTTCCCTCCAGCTGGTAATTGTCGGCTGTCAGGGCCGTCAGCAGGATCACCGGAATATGCATGGTGCGCGCATCAGATTTCAGCTTCCGGCAAAGCTCAATGCCCGTATTCCCGGGCATATTCACATCCGAAACAATAATATCCGGGTGGAAAGCCAGGGTCTTTTCCCAGCCTTCGGTGAAGTTCCTGGCCTCTTCTACCTGGTAGTGCTCACGGAGGTTATCCAGGATATAGAACCGGAAATCCTCGTTATCTTCCACCACCAGCACCCGTTTCCCGGTTATCCCGCTTTTAACCTCGGGTTTTACCGGGAACACCGGAGAATTGCCGGCCGTGGCGGGTCCGTTTCCATGCACAGGAAGCGATACCGTAAACCGGCTCCCGGCATCTACTTCACTGTTTACCTCTATGGTTCCACCCATCAGGTGAATATATTCCCGGGTAATTGACAATCCTATCCCGCTTCCCTGGTTCAGCAGCGACTGCAGGATGTCATCCTGGTAATACCGCTCAAATATCCTGGAGCGCGACTCTTCCGTAATGCCTATCCCGGTATCCTCCACTTCCAGTTTCAGGCGGTAAGCATCCGTTCCGTTTTTTTCCAGTGCTGCGGTAAGGCGTACTTTCCCTCCCACAGGAGTGAACTTAAAGGCATTGGAGAGGAGATTGAACACAATGCGCTCCAGCTTATCCTGGTCAAAGTAACACCTCACGCCTTCGGCAGAGATAGCAATAAGGTACTCAATTTCCTTACTTTCTGCCATATCCCGGAAAGAACGGGCATGATCATCTATCTGCGCCATAATATCTCCCTCCGTATTCTGAAGCTGCAATGAGCGCGTATCGATCTTCCTGAAATCCAGCAGCTGGTTTACCAGGTTCAGCAGGCGGCGGGCATTGCGGTGCACCAGGTCAAGGTGCATTTTCCGGGCAGCGTCTTTTTCTTCGCGCGCCAGCTTCTCTATAGGCGAGATAATCAGGCTGACAGGTGTTCTGAACTCGTGACTTACATTGGTAAAAAACCGGGTCTTCAGCTGGTCCAGCTCCTTCAGCCTCCGGGCTTCTTCGCGCTCCTGCTGCAGCACAAAACGGGTGTACTGTCTTCTTCTTTCCATAAGACGCACGGCAAGCAATACTCCGCCGATGCACAGCAGGTAAAACGCGTAAGCCCAGCCTGTCAGCCAGAAAGGTGGCCGGATAACAATTTTAAGCAGGGTCACCGGCTCGCTCCATTGTTCTCCGTCGGTAGAAGTAATTACTTTAAAGATATATTCCCCGGCATTGAGGTTGGTAAACGTAGCTACCCTTGAACTGGGGTCCAGCTCCAGCCATTCCCGGTTAAAGCCGTCCAGGGTATACTTGATGCGTACCCGTTCAGGATGCAGGAAATACAGGGGAGAAATACGGAGACTGAAGATATTCTGATCGTATTTCAGCACAATCTCATCGGTATACTCCATGGCCTGTTTCAGCAGTACCCGGCCCTCCACCACCTCGCCCACACCTACACTCCTGTTAAAAAGAAGCAGATCAGAAATAACGGGCCGCGGAAACACCTCTTCATGTGAAATATCTTCCGGACGGATCCGGTTGTACCCTGCAGGCCCGCCGAAAATCAGCTCACCCGACCGCAGCTTCACGGCTGCATTTTCATTAAAGGCCACGGACTGCAGTCCGTCATGCTGGTCAAAATTGCGGATCACCCAGCCTCCTTCCCGGCTGTCTGACAGTACGGAAAGGCCTTTCGAAGTGCTCATCCAGATTTTACCGGCATTATCTTCCAGGAGGGTGTGAATGGTATTGTCACGGAGACCGTCTGTATCTTTAAAAACACGGAACGTTCCGCGCTCAAACAAATTCAGCCCGTCGCGGGTGGCTACCCAGATCCTGCCTTTCGAATCCTGGAGCAGATCGGAAATATAATCATTGCTCAGCCCCCCTTTTTTAGCAGGATCATACGCGTAACGGGTGATCTTTTGTCCTGATTTATCGCGCACTTCAATACCGGTAGCCGAGCCAAACCAGAGGTTTCCCTCCCGGTCTTCCATCATGGCGCAGATATAGGTGGCAGAAGGACCGGTAAAATCACCCGGCGGTTTCAGGAAAGTACCTTTACGCCGGTCCATGAGATTGACCCCTCCGAAGAGCGTGCCTACCCAGAAACGCCCCTCTGAATCTTCAAATAGCTCCCATACACTGTTATTACTGATACTTTCCGGGTGGGCAGGGTCATGGAGGTAACGTTTAAACCGGCCGTTCCGGAACAGGTTCAGCCCGCCGTGGTAGGTACCCACCCACAGGTTATCTTCCCGGTCAAGAAGAAGGCTCACAATTACATTACTGCCCAAACTGGACGGATCATCGGGTGAATTAAGGTATTGCCGGTAGGTATTTTTCTGCTTGTCATAAAAGATCAGTCCTCCGCCGTTGGTACCTATCCACAGGTTTCCGTTCCGGTCTTCGATCACACGGTTCACATCATCATAAGGCAGACTGGCAGGGGCGGTGCTGTGGTGCCGGTACACCGGAAACTGGATCAGGTTATCGTGGTAGTAGTTCACACCGCCCTTATAGGTTCCTATCCAGATCATGCCGTCAGAGTCGCAGATAACGGTAGACGTGCCGTTATGGCTCAGGCTCCGGTCATTAAACTCCTCGTACATGAGGTAGGTCATTTTCCGGTTTTTGGGATCAAAAAGATTTACCCCGCCATGATCCGTGGCAATCCATACCCGGCCTTCCTGATCCTGAGCCAGGCCCATTACCGTATTATTATTCAGGCGGGCACCGGGTGTGTTAACGGAAAAATGTATGGGAGGCTGGGAAAAATCAGGCCACCAGTACACCCCTGAGGGTGTATTGGCCGTATAAATCCAGGGGTCCTCATTCCGGTCAACCAGGATGCGGAATTCCGAATTCTCCGGGTTGCCGGGTCTCCTGACTGACATGGTCTCCAGCGTAAGCGCATTGACCGTTTCAAACGTGCCGTCAGCAAAAATAACCCACACGGTATTTTTCCCTCCGAGTGCCATACCGGTAGGCCGTGAATCCCTCCGGCCGCGGTACGGTATGCTGCGGTTTTGTTTTTCATCATAACGGAAAAGCCCTTCCTCTGCATGCAGAAACCAGAAATAACCGTTTTTATCCCTGCAGATATCCAGGATATTCCCTTCCCTGATCCCCATAGTGCGCAGCAGGCTGTCTGTATTTCCTGAAAAGGCATCCCTGCGAATATCCAGCACATTCAGCCCCAGGCCTGTACGTACCCAGAGATTTCCTCCCGGGCCTTCAAAAATCTGGGAAACGGAATTGTCTTTCAGGGTGGCCGGACTGCCTGAGCGGTTTTTATACATCCGCACACTGTGGCCGTCAAAGCGGTTCAGCCCGGCCGGGGTACCTATCCAGAGAAAGCCGTCAGACGCCCTGTAGAGGCTAGTGACGTGATTATGGGTCAGCCCCTCGTTAACGGTGATATGCTTGAATTGAACCGACTGCCCGTAACCGGCATAAAGGCCGGATACCAGTAAAAAGAATACGGTATATTTTGCACAAAGGGATGACATGAATTGAATTAGACCCGGAACTCGGAACTCTCCACCCGGAACTCTCCACTCGGAACTACCAATACACCGAATACAGCGCCACCAGCATCAGCACAATGATCAATGAGCCGGCAATGAAGCCCGGATGTGCCCTGAACATACGCTTATCTATTTCCAGGCCTTTCGGTACAATGCCCCTGCGGTTTTCTATTGTACTGATAATATACATGGCAATAACACAGATCAGGAACACAAAGCCCATCCGGTCAAGGAACGGAATTTCAAATACACCCTCTGCATTCGGAACGGCAAAGCCCATTCCGCTCAGGAAGGAAAGATCGGCAAACTGGGGCAATACTTTAAAGAAAACAGACAGCAGGAACCCTCCCACCGTAGCAAACAGGGCGGCATTTGATGTGGTTTTCTTCCAGAAAAAGCCCAGCAGGAACATCGCAAAAATACCGGGAGAAACAAAACCCGTATATTCCTGGATGTACTGGAAGCCTCCTTTCTTATCGATACCCATATGAGGGGCGATCAAAACCGCCAGGATCATAGACACCACTACGGTGATCTTACCCACATTTACCAGCGACTTCTCGGAAGCTCCCGGGTTAATTTTCTTCCCGAAAATATCCAGCGTAAAAATCGTAGCAATGCTGTTGGCCTTACCCGCCAGCGAAGCCACAATAGCAGCCGTTAATGCCGCAAACGACAGTCCCTTCAGGCCTGACGGCAGTAGGTTCAGCAACACCGGGTAGGCCCGATCAGGATTCAGCTCTCCGCCCTGCAGCATTTCGGTCTGGAAAAGCCCTTTCTGGTACAGGAAAAAAGCCGCTATCCCCGGCAATACCACAATTACAGGCATCAGCATCTTTAAAAATGCCGCAAAAAGGATCCCGTTCCGGGCAGTAGGCAGGTCAGCACCCAGGGCACGCTGGGTAATGTACTGGTTACAACCCCAGTAATTGAGGTTCACGATCCAGAGACCGCCCAGCAGCATGGTCAGCCCGGGAATATCCAGGTAATGCGGGTTGTCGCGTTTAAAGATCATGTGAAAATGATCCGGAACTTCTTTGGTAAGGATAGCAAACCCTTTCATTGCTCCTTCAGCCCCGTGCTTATCGGCCACCAGGTTCAGGGCCAGGTACGTGGTGATCAGGCCTCCCAGGATCAGGAAAAACACCTGGATCACATCGGTAAAACCAATAACCTTCATGCCGCCCAGGGTAATAAAGATGGCAAAAACGGCCAGTCCGTACATGCACATGGTGATATCCAGGCCCGATATACTGTTGATGGCCAGCGCCCCCAGGTACAGGATAGACGTAAGGTTGACCACCACATAGAGCAAAAGCCAGAAAATGGCCATGATCATGGCTACCGTACCGTTATACCGCTGATGCAGGAACTGCGGCATGGTAAAAATCTTGTTCTTCAGGTAAACCGGTATGAAGAAGAGGGCCACAATAATCAGTGTTGCTGCGGCCATCCACTCGTATGCTGCAATAGCCAGCCCGAAATTGAACCCCGAACCGCTCATACCGATAAACTGCTCTGCAGAAATATTGGAAGCAATGAGCGAGGCCCCGATGGCCCACCAGGTCAGCGATCCCTCCGCCAGGAAGTAGTCTTTGGTGCTGCTGCTTTCTTTTTTCTTACGGTTGTAGATCCAGAAACCATAACCGGCTACTATAACAAAGTAGATCAGGAATACGATGTAATCCCGGGCGCTAAGGGAGTTCATTCAGGTTGAATTGGTTTAAAAGATATATCGGTTCACCAGGTTTTCCAGGTACTCCTGCCTGCCGCTCACCAGCCGGGGCTCTCCGTTCGAAGCGGCATAGTCGCGGAGGTCTTCCAGCGACAGCCGGCCTTCTTCAAACGCTTTGCCCTGTCCGGAGTCAAACGAAGCGTACCTGTCTTTCCTTAATTTCGCATAATCTGATTTTTGCAGAATTTCCTCTGCCACCAGCAGCGACTTTGCAAATATATCCATTCCTCCGATATGTGCATAAAAAAGATCCTCCCGATCGGTAGAATTTCTTCTGATCTTGGCATCAAAGTTAATTCCACCGCCCTGGAAACCGCCGGCTTCCAGGATGATCAGCATGGATTCCACCAGCTCATTGATATTATTCGGGAACTGATCGGTATCCCAGCTGTTCTGGTAATCGCCCCGGTTGGCATCAATGGAGCCCAGCATTCCCGTGTCTGCAGCTACCTGCAGTTCATGCTGGAACGTATGCCCGGCCAGGGTGGCATGGTTCACTTCCAGGTTAAGCTTGAAGTCGCCCAGGAGGTCGTACTGCCGCAGGAATCCGATCACCGTTTCCGCGTCGTAATCGTACTGGTGCTTGGAGGGCTCACAGGGCTTGGGCTCAATGAAGAAAGTACCCTTGAACCCGTTTTTACGGGCATAATCTCTGACCGTATGCAGGAAACGGGCAAAATGTTCTTTTTCCCGCTTCATATCGGTATTCAGCAGGGTCATGTACCCCTCTCTTCCCCCCCAGAAAACATAATTCTCACCGCCCAGGGCAATGGTGGCGTCCAGTGCGGCCTTTACCTGCGCTGCCCCGTGGCTCAGTACGTGAAAATCGGGGTTGGTGATGGCCCCGTTCATGTATCGCCGGTTAGAGAAGAGGTTGGCTGTGCCCCAGAGTAGTTTCACGCCCGATTCCTCCTGCTTCTTCAGCGCATAGTCGGTCAGTACCCGGAGCCGGCGTTCGTTTTCGGCTACATCCGGGCCATAATCCACCATGTCTACATCGTGAAAACAATAGTACGGCAGGTTCATCTTGGTGATGAACTCAAACGCGGCATCCATCTTATCTTTTGCCCGCTCCACCGGGTCGCTTTTTACATCCCAGGGGAAAATATGGGTGGGCTCACCAAAAGGGTCTGACCCGTTGCCGTTAAACGAATGCCAGTATGCACAGGCAAACTTCAGGTATTCTTTCATGGTTTTCCCCTGTACGATCCTGTTTTCATCGTAATACCGGAACGCCAGCGGGTTATCGGTGACTTTTCCTTCGTATCTGATCTCTCCTATGCCTTCGAAATACTCTTTTTCTCCTTTAACGATTGCCATTTTTTTGTAATTTAAGATTTAAAATTTCTTTCCATTCTTCGTATAGCTCATCGTAGCGCCCGGTGGCTTCGGGTTCTACGGTTTTGATTTTTTTCAGGTTGGAAAAGGCCTCTGCCGGCTCTTTAAAATACCCGGTTCCCAGTCCGGCACCCAGGGCGGCCCCCACGCTGCCGTCGTTTTCGTAGAGCTCTACCGGTACGCCCGTAGCCCCTACAAAGTCTTTCCGGAAGACCTCGCTCAGGAAGAGGTTGGAATGACCGGCTTTGATCACGGAAGGGGGATACCCGTTGTCGCGCATGATATCCAGGCCGTAGCGGAACGAAAAGGCAATGCCTTCGTTAATGGCTTTCAGGATATGGGCTGCCGAATGCCGGTTGAGATCAATATTTTCGATATGGGCGCCGATGGTCCGGTTCCGGAGAATGCGCTCGGCACCGTTTCCGAAAGGCAGCACGCGCAGGCCGTCTGCTCCCGGGGGCGCCTGCGCCGCCAGGCGGTTCAGCTCGGGGTAGCTGAAATTGCCGGCCAGGATTTTCCGGGCCCAGCTGTACAGGATGCCCGTACCGTTAATGCACAAAAGGATACCCGTACGGATATGACCGGGCAGGTAATTCACGTGGGCAAACGTATTCACCCGCGAGGCCGGGTCATACACCAGTGCATCACTCACCCCGTAGATCACCCCGGAAGTACCCGCCGTGGCAGCCACTTCGCCCGGTTCCAGCACGTTCAGGGAGAAGGCGTTATTGGGCTGATCACCGGCCTTGTACCCGATGGCCGTACCGGGAGACAGCCCCAGCTCTCCGGCTACCTTTTGCGAGACCTCGCCATGTACTGAAAATACGGGTTGTATTTCGGGAAACAGACCGGCAGAAAAACCAAAATAATTCAGGATGCTTTCCGAAAGGGTGTTGGAGCGAAAATCCCAGAATACCCCTTCCGACAAGGCGCTGATGCTGGTGGTCAGGTGACCCGACAGCTTATACGCGATAAAATCACCCGGCAGCATGACCTTGTCGATCTTTTCGTACAGGCCGGGCTCATGTTCTTTTACCCATGCCAGCTTGGCCGCCGTAAAGTTACCCGGAGAATTGAGGTGATGCTCCAGCGAAAACGCATGGCCCAGGGCATCAAAGGCCCGCTCACCGGTTTCTACCGCCCGGCTGTCGCACCAGATAATGGAATTTCTTAACGGGTTTCCCGCAGCATCGGTAATCACCAGCCCGTGCATCTGGTAAGCAATACCGATGGCTTTTATCTGCCGGGGATCGTATGTACCCGTAGCGTGCGACTTCCTGATCGCATTTTTTGTATTCTCCCACCAGGTTTCCGGATCCTGCTCGGCCCAACCGGGCCGGGGACTGAGAATTTCCGCTTCGGTTTCCGGATACCGGACCGAGGAAACAGCCTTCCGGGTTGCAGCATCAATCACTGAAATCTTAACAGAGGAGGTTCCGAGGTCTATTCCTAATAGAAACATACGATAAAAGACAAGGTTGAACCGATATTACGCAATCGATTGCATAAAAGTAGCAACGATTTTTTTTTAATCCAAAAGGTTACGGTTTTTTTTAGGTTATTCCTTTCCGGAGATCATTAACGGCCCTGTCATAAAAGTAAACATGTCTCAAAAGTCCACACACCGCTTCCGTATTTTCAGGCAGGGGAGCCTTCTGGCCAGCCTCTTCCCCGGCAATTGCCTTTTCACTCACCCGGTCCGGATCGGACTATGATCAGGGTCGCAAAAAGTGCTTACGCAATCGATTGTGTATAATTTACAGGAAACCGTTACTTTTGTTAAAATTATCTACTTATTTTCAGCGTATCTTTTGAAAAAGAAAGTCACCATCTACGATATAGCCCGGGAGCTGAACATCACCGTTTCTACCGTTTCACGAGCGCTGAACGATTCGAGGAGCATCAGCACCGAAACCAAAGACCAGGTGCGGGCCATGGCCCAGAAGATGAACTACAGCCCCAACAAGCTGGCGGCCTCACTGAAGTCGGGCAAAACGTTTACCATCGGGGTGATCGTGCCGAGCGCCCGCGTCCAGTTTTTTGCCTCGGTGATCCACAGCATAGAACTGAATTTAAAAGCGGCCGGGTATGGCATTCTTCTCTACCAGACCAACGAAAGTCTGGAAAACGAAAAACAGGGGGTTAAAACGCTGCTGGAAGCCCAGGTAGACGGCATCTTTGCTTCCTTGTCGCTCGAAACATCAGCAGACATCAGCCATTTCGAAGCGGTGGTCAGGCAGGGCAAGGCCCTGGTTCTCTTTGACCGTACCATGGAAAATTTTAATGTGCCATCGGTTACCCTGAACGACTTCAAGGCCGGCTACATGGCTGCTGAGCATTTGCTTAAAAAGAATTTCCGGAACATCACCTTTATTGCTCCACCCCAGAAGATCAGCATCTTTAAACAGAGGGTAGAAGGCTACCTGGCAGCCCTGCACGATCACTGTATTCCGGCTCATACCCATACCGTACGCTACGGAACCTTATCTATAGAAGGCGGTAAAGCCCAGATCAAAAGCATGATGGCCGGATGCCCCCTGCCCGATGCGGTGATTGCCGGTGACGACTTTACGGCCCTCGGAGTGCTGCGCCAGCTGAAAGAGGAAGGTGTGCCGGCCGGACGGGTAGCGGTAATGGGGTTTGCCAACGAGGTATTTTCCGAATTCATTACTCCTTCGCTGACCACTATTGAGCAGCAGCCGCACAAAATGGGGGCCGAGTGCGCCCGTATTTTCCTGGCCATGGTCAATAAGAAAAACCCGTATGACAACCCGGAGAAGGTAGTATTAGAACCGATACTGGTGGAGAGGGAAAGCACGGGAGAGTTAAAAGTGAAAAGATAAAAGTGAAAAGTTGCGGTACATTAATTTTAATACTAATTGTACCGCAACTTTTCACTTTTAGTTTTTAGTTTTTAACTAAATCCTCATTTCGCTGCCGAAAACCTCTTCGCTACCGCATCCCAGCTCACCACATTCCAGAATGCATCAATGTAATCCGGGCGTTTGTTCTGGTATTTCAGGTAATACGCGTGCTCCCATACATCGATACCCAGGAGAGGTGTTCCTTTCACTTCTGCAATATCCATCAGGGGATTGTCCTGGTTAGGCGTGGAAGTAATGGCCAGAGAACCGTCAGCTTTTACAATCAGCCAGGCCCATCCTGAACCGAAACGCGAAGTACCCGCTGCTTTAAACTGGGCTTTGAACTCATCTACCGAACCGAAAGCCGCTTCAATGGCTGCTTTCAGATCACCTGAAAGCTCACCGCCTTTACCGGCCGGTGCCAGGATGTTCCAGAACAGGTCATGGTTGTAATGGCCACCACCGTTATTTCTTACGGCAGGTGATGCCTTACTCACGTTGGCCAGGATTTCTTCAATACTCTGCTTATCTAAATCGGTGCCGGCAATGGCTGCATTCAGATTGGTAACGTACGCATTGTGGTGACGATCATGGTGGATTTCCATGGTTTGTGCGTCAAAATAAGGCTCCAATGCATTGTTTGCATAAGGGAGCGGTGCTAATGTAAAGGCCATAACTCGTTTATTTTAATTAATTTGAATCTGTATTACTTATAAAACAACCCCATTCTTTAATCCGTTCCCCTTCACCGTGTCTTCTTACCCGGGTCTCAGCTTCTTAAAGAACGCCTTCATCAGCTGACCGGCTTCATCAGCCAGCACCCCGGAAATCAGGTTGGTTTTCGGATGCAGAACACCCGGCGACCAGAGAGAAAATCCCCGTTTGGCATCGGAGGCTCCGTACACCACCGTACTGATCTGCGACCAGGCCAAAGCGCCCGCGCACATCAGGCAGGGTTCTAAAGTAACGTACAAAGTACAATCTTTGAGATATTTTCCGCCTAAAAAGTTGGAAGCGGCAGAAAGGGCCAGCATTTCGGCATGTGCGGTAACATCCGTCAGCTTCTCGGTCTGGTTGTAGCCTTTCCCGATAATCTTCTTCCCGTCAGCCACTACAATAGCTCCCACGGGTATCTCATCCTGCTGAAATGCCTCTTCTGCCAGCACGAGTGCTTTATGCATGAAGTATTCATGCGAGAATACCGGGTATGCATTTTTTGCCAAAATCAAAACGGCTTAAAAACACAGGCTGGCTGCTCCCAGGAGGCCGGCATCATTGGCCAGTGTAGCCCGGCGGATGTCCAGCGTTTTGGTGTAATAAGGTGTCAGCCAGTAATGCAGCTGGCGGTTAACGGCCGGCATGATGTATTCAAAAGAAGCCGAGAGTCCTCCGCCGATCAATACAGTGGTGATATCCAGGATACGGATCATGCTCACCAGGCCATCGCCCAGCAGCGAGCCTACCTTATCAAAGATCTTCAGTGCCAGCTCATCGCCTTCTGAAGCGGCCGCTACGAGTCCGGTGGTAGAAATGCTGCCGTCGGCCGGGAGCTTCGTTTCACCGGTAAATTCGCTGCGCATTCTGTTGGCCATGTCAAGGAGCTCATTTTTACCGATATTCCTCTCCAGCACTTTCCCGTTCTCTGAAGGCATGTGACCGGGCTCCATAGCGTTACCGCCCCCGCCTTTGAACACCAGCTTGTCAATAATGGCCGCACCGCCCACACCGGTACCCAGGGTAACAAAGATGTAATCTTCGGGAAGCTTCTCTTCTCCGAAATAATATTCGCCCAATGCCGCTGCATTGGCATCGTTTTCCAGGAAAAAATCATGGTCCGGGAACCGGTCTTTTAATACCGGGATGATGTGAATACCGTTGGTTTCCGGGATAGCCGTGATCTCTACGAGGGTATTCCGGTCTCTGGAAATCAGGCCGGGTACGCCGATACCCACTTTCTTTACTTCCGGGTTTTCTTTCAGCTGAAGCACAATAGCATCGCCCAGGCGCTCCACAAACCTCCCGGAGGCCCGCCATGAGCTGGTCTCATGACTATAGAAGTTCTTAATATTACCTGTTTCGGAATCTACGATTCCCATTTTTACATTTGTTCCTCCAATATCTATTCCAAGGTATTCTGTCGCCATTATTTAGTTGTTACTGTAGAACACAAATATATATTAAAATAATTTAAAAACTACTGAATACAATCTCTTCAATTAATCCGAGCATTTCAATTTTCCCGCTTTTCTTCTCGGAAGAGGTAATAAAATATTCCGGAAGTATGCCCCAATCCCGGCTAAGTGCCTCTCTGAAAGCGGTTATATTGCGTTGCCCTTCCATTGTTTTCACTTTATCTTCTTTCGTAAAAATTATTTTAATGGCAATCCCGTTTTCCCCCAGTTTCCGGATAAACTCGAGGTCGCTTTTCTGCGGACTTACCCGGATATCTACCAGCACAAAAACATACAGGAGGGTTTTTCGCTCCAGGATATAGTCCCAGGTCATCTTTTCCCATTTGGCTTTTTCAGACAACGGCACCTTGGCGTAGCCGTAGCCGGGGAGGTCAACCAGGTACCAGGCATTATCTACCAGGTAGTGATTGATCAGCTGGGTCTTTCCCGGCGTGGAGGAGGTTTTGGCGAGGTTTTTTACTCCTGTCAGCATATTGATCAGGGAAGATTTTCCTACATTGGATCTCCCGATAAAGGCAATTTCCGGCAGGTTGTCCTGCGGGCACTGCTCTATTTTGGTGGAACTCTTGCTGAAAACGGCGCTTTTAATCTGGTACATACGTGACTTTATTTACAATTCGGGCATATCCCCTGCACCAGGATATTTACTTCTTCTTTTTGGTAACCTTCGGGCAGGCTGATTTCGGGGATCAGGTGGTTTTCAAGACAGGTAGTTTCCTGGCACACCGAGCATTTGAAATGCAGGTGATCATGGTGATGATGCCCGGGATGGCACTCTTCTTTGCACAAAGCATATTTGACCCCGCCTTTATCGTCCAGTATTTTATGGATGATCCCTTTTTCCACAAAGGTTTTCAGTGTCCGGTAAACGGTTACCCGGTCAATGTCGTCGCCCAGCTCGTTTTCCATATCGCTCTGCGAAATGGCAGCGGTTTTCTCCCGGAAACGTTCCAGGATCACCTGCCGGGTTTCGGTTACCCGCAGCCCGGTGCTTTTCAGTATTTCATTCAGCTCACTCATACCTTTTCTTTAGGGTTTACGAGAACATCAAATTGCATCTTAACCAGCTGCGCATAAACGCCCTCTGAATCAGATAACAAATTTTCATGTGTTCCGGATTCCACAATACGGCCTTCTTCCAGAACATAAATGCGGTCAACATGCTGAATCGTGGCCAGCCGGTGCGCTATAATAATGGAGGTCCGGTTTTTCATCAGTTCTTTCAAAGCCTCCTGGATCAGCCGCTCGGAGTGCGAATCCAGTGCGCTGGTGGCTTCATCCAGGATCAGTACAGCCGGGTCTTTCAGGATAGCCCGGGCAATGGCGATCCGCTGCTTCTGTCCGCCCGAAAGCTTGATTCCCCGCTCGCCCACACGGGTCTCCAACCCTTCCGGGAACCGGTCAATGAATTCGAGGGCATTGGCCTTACGGGCCGCTTCCCTGATTTCTTCTTCTGTAGCGCCGGGCTTACCGTATTCAATGTTTTCCCGGATAGAGCCGCCGAAAAGCAGCACCTCCTGCGGAACAATGGCCATATTGCTTCGCAGCTCGGTAACATTGATCTCGCTTATGCTTTTCCCATCCATCAGGATATCCCCTTCTTCCAGGGGATAGTATTTCATCAGGAGCTGTACAATGGTGGATTTCCCGGCCCCTGAATGCCCCACCAGGGCTATCTTCTGCCCTGCCGGGACAGAAAGATCAATATCTTTAAGAACCGGGACATCTTTTCTGGACGGGTACGAAAAGCATACATCCCGGAAACGGATCTCTCCTTTATACCTTACGCGCTGCGGTTCGTCGTCCATATCTACTTCCGAAGGCTCTTCCAGGATCTCAAACAGCCGCTCCGATGCCCCGATAGAACGCTGTACCGACGCATAGATCTCGCCCAGGCCCGCCAGTGAGCCGGCTATAAACAGCGACTGCAGCAGGAAAGCCACCAGGTCTGACAGGATCAGGTGCCCTTCGAGCACCAGGTTACCACCAAACCAGATCACCAGGCAGACCCCGCCGAATAATCCTACAATAAAAAACGAGATGAAAATACCCCGGTAACGGGCCAGCTTGATTGAAAGCTTCACCACTTCACCGATCAGGCCGGAATAGCGGTTGTATTCCAGCTTCTCATTGGTATAGGCTTTTACGGTAGAAACCGACTGAAAGCTTTCATCGACCACAATATTGGCCTCCGCCAGCCGGGCCTGCACCTCGCGCGACAAGCGGCGCACAAACCGGCCGAATATCAGCGCCGCCAGTACCGTAACCGGGAAAGTGGCCAGCATAAACAACGTAAGCTGCCACGAAACGTAAAACAGGTAGGCCAGGCCCAGTACCAGCGTAGCGATCTGCCGGAAAAACTCGGCCACCGTGGTGGTCAGCACATTCTGTATGGCCGCTACATCTGACGACAGGCGGCTGATAAGATCGCCCACCCGGTTGTTTTCAAAAAAGGGAATCGACGTGGTAATAATTTTTTTGTAGACCAGCTTACGGATGTCGGCCGTTGCCTTTTCACTGACCACAGCAAAGAACACCACCCGGAAATAGGAAAAAACACCTTGTGAAAGCAAAACTATACCAAATACCATGGCCACCTGGTTCAGGCTGAAGCCGGATTTCCCCTCCAGCACCTTGGTCATTTCACCAACCAGGATAGGAAACAGCAATGTAGTGAGAGTAGAAAATACCAGCATCACCATACCGACCAGGTACAGCGCTTTATAAGGGCTTAAAAACCGGAAAAGCTTTAAGGCTTCTTTCATGCCCTTAAGACTGAGCCTGGGCTTGTTGTTTTCAGAGGAAGGGTTTGTCATTTATTTGTCTTTTTGGCCGCGGTATTTTGAGCCTCTCAAAATAGCCTGGGCATCTTCATTTTGCATTAAATCCGGGATGCTTACCTCCGGATGGTTCATCCGGTACATCTCTACTATTCTCCACCCCAGCCACTGGCCTATGCGGCCGGGACAATCGGGCCCGATCTCCCCCATATAAGGCCTTTCGCCGAAATACCGGGCATTTACCGCCGGGTTCTTACTGTTCAGCAGCTCCCGCTCTATGACATGCGCCCAGATCACGTCCTGGTGCTCATAGGCATTCTGCATTTCCCGGTTGGTATAGCCGATAAGGAGGGAATCTTCTACATGCGGCAGCACGGCACGGCTGAATTCCAGCGACTTCCCGAAAAAGATCATGTCGGCCGTGAAGGAGTCGTTGCTGAAGTCTGTTTTATTAAAGCGGTTGGATAAGAACCGGATCACATTGGGCACTATATACTCCGGGGCAAACCGCCGCAGCATGTATTCGGGCTGGTCGGGCCGGTAGAGGGCTTTGGGACCGATGAACGACTCAAGCGATATGACCACCAGCGAGTCGGTCACCGCCATATCATTCCTGAGCCCGCTGAAGCCGGCCACAATACGGGGCGGTGTGAAATCGGGATACAGCTTCCGGATCTCACCAAACGCCCGGGCAAAGCTCTGCTCCATAGCCTTCAGATCACCGAAAGTTTCCCCTACCTGCCCGTAAAGCTTCCGGGCGTCAGCATGCTGTGTCATGTGAAAAACATCGCCCGTGAAAGACGTATCAGACGGAGAGGCCCCAAACAGCAGATCACATACCGAACGGTTCTCTTCCAGCAGCTTTTTAAGTTCTGCTTCCGACTTCACGTCCATGAGCTGCCGGTCAAACCGTTCAATGGTTACCGCAGTCTCCGGCGTATCCGACCCCCTGCCGCATCCGAACACCACAGCGGCCAGCAGCAACAGGAACACTCTTTTAAACATCTCTGTGTAAAATTATAAAACGCAAATTTACGGATTTAATGGCGAATGGTGGCAAAACAAATTTACGGGGGTACAGCTCAGGTATTTTTCTACCCTTTTCAATCAGCTTCTTTGTCTGAATTTATAAAGATTTCATGAAGTTTTCGTTTCAGCAATTTCTTATCCGGAAGCCGGGTCTTATATTCTGACACCATAGTAGGCGACAGACTCCGGCTCAATGCATATTCCACTACCTCACTCTCTTTATCTTTGCATAAAAGTATACCGATACTCGGATTTTCATTCTCTTTTTTTACGTCACGATCCAGCGCTTCCAGATAAAAGTTTAATTGTCCCAAATGTTCCGGCCTGAATTTATCTGCTTTTAGCTCAAATACTACGAGACACTGTAAAGCCCTATGGTAAAATAACAAGTCCATATAGAAATCACTATTCCCCACCTGCACTTTATACTCTTCCCCTACGAAAAGAAAATCCTTCCCTAATTCCAGGATAAATTTCTTCATTTGCCCGATAAGACCCCTCTTCAGATCACTCTCGTTATAAGGCTCCGGGAGGTTAAGAAACTCAAAAACATAACTATCTTTAAAGGCATTAACAACCTCATTATGCAAAGCCCTAGCCTTGGCAGGAAATGGGGTATTCGCTATCATTGTTCGTTCAAAAAGGCCTGAAGAGATCTGCCGGTCAAGCTCACGTTTGCTGTATTTTTCATGAATACACTTCCGGATATAAAACTCCCGTTCTTCCACCGTTTTGCACCGTGAAAAAATAATCAGATGATTTGTCCAGCTTATTTGAACAAGGGTGGTCTTCCTGATATCCTGAGGCTCAAATTGTCTTACCCGTGATGATACAATTTTATCTTTCTCATTATAAGCATTTTGCAATTGTCGCACCAGTGGTGCGACAATTGGGTGTTCATGGTATGTTTCATAAAACTGAACCATACGATAGAGCCCGGTGCGGTCAAAACCTTTCAACTCCGGGTGATTCCGTTGAATAAGGGTTGCTAATTCTCTCACCGTCTTATCGCCCCATTCTGCCCGGGATAATTTCTGATGAATGTAAGCTCCTACATTCCAGTAAAGATTGATTAATTCCACGTTAACCGCTTTGAAGGCGCGAGTCCGGGATTGCTGTATAAATTGCAGGATATCTGAAAAGCGTATGTCCATAAGTTTTGTGGTATTTACTACAAAAATAAAGAATTTGTTTAATATCCTCTGATTTGTGCATAGTAAAATGAACAGAAACGCATCCAGTAATCATGAAAACCCTCTACAACTCATTCAGCCGCTTCCCCTCCAGGAACGAAAACCGCTCATGCTTGGGCTCACCGATAACCTGTTTGCTGTAAATACTGTTATGCCCGGATAGCAGATAGGAGACCACGCAGGCCAGGGCCACATATACGCCGCATTCGGCACCGAACAGCTCCAGGGCCATTAAGCTGCAGGCAATGGGCGTATTGGTAGCGCCGGCAAATACCGCCACAAATCCCATTCCGGCCAGGAGTCCTACCGGTAAAGGGATAAAAAAGGCCAGGGAGCTTCCCAGTGTAGCCCCGATAAAAAACAGGGGTGTCACCTCTCCGCCTTTAAAACCGGCCGACAGCGTAATGATGGTAAAGATCATTTTCAGGGCAAAATCATAGGCCGGCAGGGGCTGCTCAAAAGCGCTGAGTATGGTAGGAATACCCAGGCCGATGTATTGGGGGGTACCCATCATCCACACAGCCAGGGCCACAATAATCCCGCCGGCTACCGGGCGCAACGGCGCATAAGCGATTTTTGCTTTAAAAAACCGGCTGGTGCGATGAATTAATTTACTGAACGTAGCGGCACATAATCCGAAAAACACACCCGCAATGACTGCATAAATGATGTTGACAAATGAAATATCCGGGACCAGGCTGATCGAATAATGCGTATGACGGGCCTGCCAGAGCCGGGTAACCCGGTCGGCAATAACGGCGGTCATCAATGCCGGGAAAATGGCGTTGTAGCGGATCCGGCCGATCAGGAAAAACTCCAGGCCAAACAGCGTGCCCGCCAGCGGTGTGCCGAATATAGAACCAAAGCCCCCGGCAATGGCTGAAATCATCAGCAGGACCCTGTCGCCGGAAGAAAGCCGGAACGGCTTCGAGAACTGGTCGGCAATGGCACCGGCCATCTGCAAAGCCGTACCTTCCCGGCCTGCCGAGCCTCCGAAAAAATGCGTAACAATGGTTCCGATATACACCAGCGGGGCCATACGGAACGGAACCACCTTCTCCGGGCGGTGAATGGTATCAATCAGGAGGTTATTCCCGGCTTCTGCCTCTTGTCCGAAATAATAATAAAGCAGGCCCACCAGGAACCCGCCCACCGGCAGTAAGGCGATCAGCCACAAGTGGCTTTCCCGAAAATGGGTGGCCCAATCGAGTGAAATGAGAAAACCGGCGGAAGCACTGCCAATGCAGGTACCGATAACCAGGGAAATGCCTGTCCATTTAAGAATATACGGGAAGGCCGGATATTTCCGGAAAAAGAATTGAGTAGAGATCTTTGCTTTTTTACCGAATGATTTAGACATAAGAGGCCTGATTAAATTGGTTAACATTTAATTAATCAGGCGTCATCAGCTCCGGAGAAGCGGTTGGGTAAGGAAGAACACCATTTCCTTTTTTATCTGCTGCAAAAATATGAAATTATATCGGAGTATGTAACAAAGAAAACCCCTTTACCCGCAATAATTACAGATTTTTTTTGTAACTTACACAGGATATTTCAAACTTACGTGCTGTGAGTTAATCCGCGATACGAAAATGAATGTGGAAACAGAGAAAGTGACTACGGAATACTATTCCGAATCCGAGAAGAAAGAGATTGCCAAGCGCTACAGGAAGATCCTGAAGGCCGCCAAAAGCCTTATTAAAGACGGCGATGCCAAGATGATCCGGAAGGCCTTATCGGTCAGCATGGATGCACATAAGGAAATGCGGCGCAAGTCGGGCGAGCCCTACATTTACCATCCGCTTGAAGTAGCCCTGATCTGCGTGGAGGAAATCGGTCTGGGCCCCACTTCTCTGGTCTGCGCATTGCTCCATGATGTGGTGGAAGATACCAGCATTACGCTGAAAGATATCGAGAAGGATTTCGGCCCGAAAGTAGCGCAGATTATCGACGGGCTCACCAAAATCAGCGAAAGCTTCGAGCAAACCCAGTCGGCACAGGCCGAGAACTTCCGGAAAATGCTCCTGACACTCTCGCAGGATGTGCGCGTGATCCTGATCAAGCTGGCCGACCGCCTCCACAACATGCGTACACTGGACAGCATGGCCAGGAACTCGCAGCTCAAGATTTCCAATGAAACCATTTATATCTATGCGCCCCTGGCGCACCGCCTGGGGTTGTACCAGATCAAGTCGGAGCTGGAAGACCTGTACCTGAAGTATACCCACCCCGAGGAGTTCAAAGACATCACCGCCAAGCTGAGTTCCAGCAAGGCTTCAAGAAAAAGGCTCATCGACAATTTCATGAAGCCCATCAAAAAAAGGCTGGAAGAGGCCAGCCTGGATTTTTACATCAAGGGCCGGCCCAAGCACATTTATTCGATCTGGAAAAAGCTGCAGAACACCAATATCCCTTTTGAGGGCATTTATGACCTTTTCGCCATCCGGATCATCCTGAAGGGGATTCCCATTGACGAAAAAGACAAGGAAAAAGCCGCCTGCTGGCAGGCGTATTCTATTGTTACCGACGAATACCGCCCTAATCCCGACCGCCTGAAAGACTGGATCTCCACCCCCCGGTCTAACGGGTATGAATCGCTCCATACCACCGTTATGAGCAACGCAGGGGTGTGGGTGGAAGTGCAGATCCGAACCGAGCGTATGGATGAAATAGCTGAAAAAGGCTATGCTGCCCACTGGAAATACAAGGGCAACAGTACCTCGCTCGACAAACCCCTGGATCAGTGGATCAACCAGGTGCGCGACACGCTGGAAAGCGGCGACTCTTCGGCCATTGAGTTTATTGAAGATTTCCAGAGCAACCTCTTTAACGAAGAAATTTTCATTTTCACCCCCAAAGGCGACCTGAAAGTGCTCCGGAAAGGAGCTACCGTACTTGATTTCGCTTTTGATATTCATACCGAAATCGGCAGAAGGTGCACCGCCGGTAAGGTAAACGGCACCCTTATGCCGATCAGCCATGTGCTCCAGAGCGGCGACCAGGTGGAAATCCTGACCACCAAAAACCAGAAACCCTCAGAAGACTGGCTGCGTTTTGTGGTGACTTCTAAAGCCAAAGCCCGTATCAAAGACCTCCTGAAAGAATTTAACAAGGGCTATATCAGTGAAGGAAAAGAGATCATTGCCCGGAAGCTGAAAAACCTGGGCATGGAAAATAACCTGGAGACGATCAACCAGCTCCGGGCCTACTTTAACAAAAAAGATTACAACGACCTCTTCTATGCCTTTGGCAAAGGGCATAACCTGCCTGACGAGATCAGCAAGTTCAAAAAGGAAAAAGAAGCCCAGGCCAACCGGCAGAAAAAAATTGAGCTTGATGAGAAGGCGTTCAAAGATGCCAAATCTTTTGAGCGGGAATTTAAGAAAGTTCAGGGAAATGACACGCTGCTGATCGGTGACGACATGCAGCAGATTGACTATACCCTGGCGCGCTGCTGCAACCCCATCCCCGGTGATAATGTTTTCGGTTTCCTGACCATCAACGAAGGCATAAAAATTCACCGGAACAGCTGTCCCAATGCCCACCAGCTGCTTTCCAATTACGGCAACCGGGTAATCAAGGCCCGCTGGGCCAGCCAGATTGAAAAATCATACCTGGTCACCATCAAGTTAAACGGTATAGACCGGGTAGGACTGATCCAGGACATTTCAAAAGTTATCTCCAATGAGCTTCATATTAATATGCGGGGTATTTCTGTTGAAACTTTTGATGGTATATTTGAGGGAAAAATCAAAGTTTACGTTTTTGACACCAAACACCTGGATGAGCTTCTTCACCGCCTTGAGATCATAGAAGGCGTCAGCAATGTATCAAGAGATGAAACCGCATAACCCGAATGAATAAACGCATAATTCTTTCATTACTCCTGTTTTTATCCGCAGAGCTGGCTGCCCAGGAAACCTCGGATACGCTTACCGTAAAAAGGAGGGTTTTTACTTCAACAGCCTACCGGCAGGGGATCAGGCAGAACAATTCCATGCTTTATGATCTCTATGCAAAATCAAAAGCCTACGACGCCGAAAGACAGATGAAGCACGTCCGGGTTCTGACCCCGGCGGGGGCTGCCGTTTCTGTTGCCGGCCTTGCCCTCAGCATTAATGCCCTCATTGGGGTAAAAAAGACCACCGTTATTGATAATGTGGAGTACACCTACTTTAAAAGGCCGGTGGCAAACGCCCTCGGCGGGGTAGCCCTGCTGGCAGCCGGGGTCTGCCTGATGGAATTCGGCAGCGACAAAAAGGAGCAGTCGGTTGATTTATACAACAAAAAGAAAAAGCACGATGCCCTTACCACAAGCGTTGGCCTGAACAAAGAGGGCCGGCTGGGCTTAAAGCTGTCGTTTTAAACCCCGTAAGCCCTCCGGCCAATAACATGCAGATATTTAGATCAATTCTAAGTACTTAATTATTAATTTTGTAAGACCATCTATATAAAATTATATATGATCGCTGAAAAAAATAATATTCAGGCGGTAAAGCAAATTTTTACGGCATATCTGGAAAACAAACAACTTCGGAAAACTCCCGAGCGCTACGCCATTCTCGAAGAGATCTACAGCAGAGACGATCACTTTGATGTGGAAGATCTGTATATTTCCATGAAAAACAAGAAATACCAGGTGAGCCGCGCTACGGTTTACAATACCTTGGATCTGCTGGTAGAGTGCGACCTGGTGACCAAACACCAGTTCGGGAAGAATCTGGCACAATATGAAAAATCCTACGGATTTAAGCAACATGACCACTTAATTTGCCTAGATTGCAACAAAGTTTTGGAATTCTGTGACCCCCGGGTTCAATCCATTCAAAACATGGTGGGTGATCATTTGAATTTCAACGTTTTACACCATTCCCTGATTTTTTACGGCTCTTGCCGTAATTCAGAATGTGAAAACAAAATTGGCAAATAAATTAAATAACTGGTTTCAAAAATGGTTGATATTCTGCTAGGCCTTCAATGGGGAGATGAAGGTAAAGGGAAGATTGTGGATGTTCTGGCTCCGGAGTACAAAGTAGTAGCCCGTTTTCAGGGCGGTCCCAACGCCGGGCACACGCTCGAATTTGAAGGAAAAAAACATGTTTTACACCAGATACCTTCGGGTATCTTCCGGCCCGACAGCATAAACATTATCGGAAACGGAGTAGTACTGGACCCCATTATCTTTAAAAAGGAAATAGAGGCCCTTGCTCCTTACCAGATCGATTTCAGCAAAACCCTGTTCATTTCCAAAAAAACAGCCATTATCATTCCGTCGCACCGGCTGCTCGATGCTGCGTCGGAAAAAGCCAAGGCAGAAGCCAAAATCGGCTCTACCCTGAAAGGCATAGGCCCGGCTTATGCCGACAAAGTATCACGCCAGGGCCTGCGCCTCGGTGACGCCCTGTCGCCTTCATTCAAAGACAAATACAACAAGCTGGTGGAGTCGCATAAAAGAATGCTGGACTTTTACCGGTTTGAATACGACCTCGCGGAAGCCGAGCAGGAGTTCTTCCGGGCCCTGGAATTTATCAAAGGCTTTAATCTTATTGAAAGCGAATACCTGATCAACAAAAAGCTGGCCGAACCCGGCACCCGGGTGCTGGCAGAAGGAGCCCAGGGCTCCCTGCTGGACATTGATTTCGGCTCGTACCCTTTTGTCACCAGCTCCAATACTACGGCTGCCGGGGTCTGCTCGGGCCTGGGGGTTTCACCGTCTAAGATCAACGACGTATACGGCATATTCAAAGCCTACTGTACCCGTGTGGGCTCAGGGCCTTTCCCTACCGAACTGCTTGACGAAACCGGTGAGAGAATGCGCCAGGAAGGCCGGGAGTTCGGCAGCACCACCGGAAGACCGAGAAGATGCGGCTGGGTAGACCTGCCTACCCTGAAATACTCTATCATGCTGAACGGGGTTACCCAGCTGGTGATGATGAAGGTAGACGTGCTCAATATCTTTGATGAGATAAACGTATGTACGCACTATGAGCTGCCTGACGGCACCATCACCGACGAGCTGCCTTACGACATGACCGATACCCCGCTGAAGCCAGTATACGTCACCCTGCCGGGCTGGAAGCAGTCGCTGGAGGGCATTACCTCATTCGAAGACATGCCTGATGCGCTCAAAGCCTATACCGCTTACCTCGAACGCGAACTTAACACCCCCATTACGTTTGTTTCTACCGGCCCGGACAGGAATGCCACGCTGGCCAGAAAATCCGGATTATGAACCGAGCCTTAGCTTCTTTTGTATTTACCGGCGAGACCCTTTTTAACCTGAAGGGCCCGGTAGCTGCTGAAGAAGCTAAGCCGCCCGTGCTTCCGCCCCGGAAAAACCCGGAAAAACGTACGCTTATCCTGGTTGATTTCTTACCCGATGCCGACCGGGAGCTGCTCACCAGGATCATGGCCTCAGTGGGAGTTACCCCGGATGATATAGAAGTGCTGCACCAGCAGCAGTTCCCCGAATACGACCTGCAAACCCTCGGCCGGGTAGAGCAGGTGATCACTTTCGGTGATTTTTCAGAAGTACTTCAATGGACCGGAAAGCCGGTAAAATACCGGTTGGCTGCTCATGCCGGCAAAAAAATTCTCCTGGCAGATCCCCTCACTATGGTAGGCCGCAACCTGGCCGGTGAGAAGCGGAATTTATGGGCTGCACTGAAAGAAATGTTCGGCCTGAGCTGATTATCTTTTTTATTCCCGTAACATATTGCTAATTTTGCACCTTCCGTTATAATGGAGTCGATATGCTAAGGAATTTCTTATTTGTACTGGTAATCCTTTCCGCAACGGCCTGTGCGAAAAGGACAACTCCCTCCGGAAGCGGCTCTTCAGGGCAGGTTTCCGGCTATTCGGAAGATATACGCCATCTTCTTCCTCAATATGACGACCTGGAAACCGATGGAAAAGCGGCTGACGGAAAGGAAACGGGCAAAGCAGAACCCGTTAATGTGGCTTTTTCAGATGACAACGAGAAAGTGAATGCTTCACTCGATAAGATCATTGAGCATAACAAGACTTTTAACAACGGTCAGGGATTCAGGATCCAGGTTTTTTCGGGCAATTCACGGGCCGACTTTGAAAATGCCAAAAGCTACCTGCTCAGGAATTTCCCGCAGCTGGAAATTTATGAGTCGTACAGTCAGCCCACCTACCGGATCCGGGCAGGTGACTTTCTTTACTACCAGGATGCCGAAAAGTACAGCGGCTTACTCCGGCAGAGGTTTGGAACGACACGCATAGTGAATGAAAAAATAAACATAAAAAAGGCACTGAACTCGAAGTGAAAAAAGCATTAATTACCGGGATAACCGGACAAGACGGGGCCTACCTGGCCGAATTCCTTCTCCAGAAAGGATACGAAGTACACGGCATTAAAAGAAGAGCCTCTTTATTTAACACCGACAGGATAGATCACCTGTACAGGGATCTGCACGAAAGTAATATTCACTTTAAGCTGCATTACGGCGACCTGAGTGACTCTACCAACATCATCCGGATTATACAGGAAGTACAACCGGACGAGATCTATAACCTGGGCGCCATGTCGCACGTGAAAGTGAGCTTTGACGAGCCCGAATATACCGCCCAGGTAGACGGTATAGGCACCCTCCGTATACTGGAAGCTGTACGCCTGCTGGGCCTTATTGAAAAAACCCGGATCTACCAGGCCTCCACCTCTGAGTTATACGGCCTGGTGCAGGAAGTACCGCAGTCGGAAAAAACACCGTTCTATCCCCGCTCTCCGTACGCCGTGGCCAAGCTTTACGGGTACTGGATAACCGTTAATTACCGTGAAGCATACAACATGTATGCCTGCAACGGTATTCTCTTTAACCACGAATCACCGCTGCGGGGTGAGACTTTCGTGACCCGTAAAATTACCCGTGCAGTGGCACAGATCGCTCTCGGACAAGACGATTGCCTTTACCTGGGGAACCTCGATGCCAAACGCGACTGGGGGCATGCCCGTGACTATATTGAGGCCATGTGGCTTATCCTGCAGCAGGAGCAGCCGGAAGACTTCGTGATTGCCACCGGTATTACTACCACCGTTCGTGACTTTGTCAGGATGGCATTTGAAAAAGTAGGAATCTCCCTTGAATTCAAAGGAAAAGAAGAAAAAGAAGAAGCTTACGTGACGGCCTGCGCCCATCCCGATTACCAGCTGCCCGTTGGTAAAAAGGTATTGGCCGTAGATCCCATATATTACCGGCCTACAGAAGTGGAATTGCTGATCGGTGATCCGACCAAGGCAAAAACCAAACTGAACTGGCAACCGAAATACGACCTGGCCGGCCTCATTGATGAAATGGTAACGGCTGACCTGGAATATTTCAGAAACCGGCCTGCCTATAATAAAGCGGGCATTAAAGTAGACTAAAACCCGTAAGGGAAAGTTTGTCAATCCGGATAATTGAATTCAATTATTCATTTTTCAATTTAACTGATATGATCTATCCCATCATAGGATACGGAGCATCTGTCTTACGAAAAAAATGTACCGACATCACCCCGGGTGAGCTGGACGTGAAGCAGATCTCTGATAATATGTTTGAAACCATGCACAGCGCCTCCGGGGTAGGCCTGGCCGGCCCGCAGGTAAACCTGGCTTACCGGATCTTTGTGGTAGACGGCGAAGTGATCAATAACGGGGCTGAGACAGAAGAAGATATTGACCCCGACCTGGTGGGCTTTAAGAAAACCTTCATCAACGCCCGTATCCTTGAAGAAACCGGCGAACCCTGGGGGTATGAAGAAGGCTGCCTGAGCATTCCGGGTGTACGGGCGGATGTTTACCGGAAACCCGTTATCACCATTCGTTACTACGATACCGATTGGGTAGAGCACACCGATACCTTCAAGGGAATGGCTGCCCGTATTATCCAGCACGAGTACGACCACATTGAAGGCGTACTTTTCACCGACCACCTCGCTCCCCTGAAAAAACAGATGCTTAAGAAAAAGCTGGGCATGATCCAGAAGGGAATCGTAGACGCCGACTACAAAATGAAGTTTCTTTGAAGCCTCTCTTAAACATAGCGCTCCTGCAGGAAGACCTGGCCTGGGAAGACCCCGAAGCCAACCACCGCCTGGCGGAGCGCTATTTTACGGCAGATTCTCCCTCCACCGACCTCGTTGTTCTTCCCGAAATGTTTTCCTCGGGCTTTACCCGCGATTTCTCGGAAACAGCGCCTTACCCTTCTCTTTCCTGGATGAAAACACTGGCAGCCGCCCAAAGCTGCGCCGTGTACGGCAGTGTGGCAGTCACTGAGGATCAGGCAGCCTTTAACCGGGGTTTCTGGGTGAGCCCGGACGGTTCTTTTGAACAGTATGATAAACGCCATCTTTTCACCTATGGCAAAGAGCACCTGACCTTTCAGCCGGGCAATACCCTTCTTCGCACCGGTCTTGGCCAATGGACCTTCCGGCCGCTGATCTGCTATGATCTCCGTTTCCCGGTCTGGAGCCGGAATGTGAAGCCGTATTACGATGTGCTGATCTACATTGCTTCCTGGCCTGCTGTGAGAAAAGAAGCCTGGAAAGCCCTTCTGAAAGCCCGGGCCATTGAAAACCAGTGCTATGTGATCGGGGTAAACCGGGTAGGTACAGACGGCTACGGGCTGGATTATTCGGGCGACTCCTGCGTCATTGATTTCAAAGGAGACCTGCTGCTGGATGCCGGTGATCAGAAAGGCCGCTTTGATATTTCTCTCTCCTGGCAGGATCTTCATGATTTCCGCCGGACATTCCCTTTCCTGGAAGATGCTGACGAGTGGATGTTCAGGAATTAACATTCAGCTCTTTTATAACTTTGTCAACATCGTTTTCAAAAAGCTTATCCCGGATAATCCTGTATTTCTCAAATTCTTTCCCGGCAAGTGCCAATACCACTTCACGGGCTACTTCAACGCCAGATGGTTATAATCGTTCAGCAGCTTTCTCAAAAATACGGAATCAGGTTCTTCTGAACTGATTTCCAGAAGTTCTTTTATCCGTTTGGAAAGCTTATCCAGCAGCTCTTCGTCATAATAATGCTCCGATTTTTCCAGCAGGTTTTTCACCAGGGTCATGTCTTTATCCGAGAACCGGATCACCTCAGGGTAGGTCACCACATAATTCTGCTTATGGTTCACATACGAGTAAATGGTATCTTCTACCGTGAAATATTCATCCTGTGTATTGACCACAAAGGTACCGGCAGCCAGATCGCCGAAGCGCTGCCGGTAGGGCGAACGCTCTATCCGGAGTATACCCACCAGCGGGCCGAAGGGTGTTAAAATAACCACCCATGAATTCATAAACGCCAGCAGCAGAGTGCTATAGGCATCGGCAAAGAGAAATATCCAGCGCACCAGGCATTGCGCTGCCGAAGGCGGGTTGCCATCCAGCCCTGCTACTTTTATCTTCATCAGCATCTTACCGGGCGTTTGTCCGCGAAAAAACCATTCCGATAAAAACGAATAAAAGTAAACGGGTAAAAACAGGGCAATAACCGGCAACACAGTCTCTCCTGCATAGCGAGCCGGCCCCCAATAGGCCATCACCAGTATATATGCTCCCTTGAACATCCAGTCAATGGTAAAGGCAAAATACCTTTTCCAGGTACCGGCCAGTGGAATGCTCAGCTCCACATTCAGGAAAGTAGGAATCTTCAGTGTATCCATAACTGCATGCTATGCTGCAAAACTAAAGGTATTTTTATATCTTTGGAAAAGTCTTGGATCAAAGAATACCATAACTCTTGTGAGAGAAAGCACATTTATAGACCGTAACCGATCCAAATGGGAAGAAATTGAGGATTTTGAAAAGAAAGATCCCGACGAAACGGCATCTGATTTTGTGGAGATCATCAGCGACCTCTCGTATGCGCAAACCCGGTATCCCCACAGCAAAATCAACAGCTACCTGAACCACCTGGCCATAAGCACGTACCGGTCGGTTTACCGGGCTAAAAAAAAGCAGCCCCTGCTTGAGTTCTGGAGAACCACCTTTCCGCTGATCCTGGGTAAAAACAGGAAAACCCTATGGCTGGCTTCCGCCCTTTTCCTGGCCTTCTGTACCCTGGGAGCGGTATGCGCCAGCCTGGAACCCGAATTCGTGGAATCGGTCATGGGCAGCGAGTACATTGCCATGACAGAAGAAAACATTGCCAGTGGAGAACCGTTCGGTGTTTACAATACGGAAAACCCCATGCAGATGTTCTTCAGCATATTGGCCAACAACCTGTTTGTAGGATTGCTGGTGTTCATTTCCGGGATATTTATGGGCATAGGATCGGTTTACCATACCTTCAAAAATGCCATTATGGTGGGCAGCTTCTTTCATCTCTTTTTCCGGGCAGACCTGGGTTTCAACGCATTGGTGGTGATCGGCCTGCACGGCACACTGGAGCTCATGGGTCTGGTGCTGGAATGCATGGCCGGCATGATCCTGGGGCTCAGCGCCCTGTTTCCCGGTACACTAACCCGCCGGCAGGCCTTCCGTAAAGGACTGAACCAGTCGGTACGCATCTACCTGGGCACAGTTCCGTTTACTCTCATCGCCGCATTTATAGAAAGCTACATTACCCGCTACGGAAGCGACGGCCTTACATCCGGCAATGCACTGCTGACCGCCCTGCTTCTCCTGGTTTTTGTACTGAGCTGGATGATCCTTATCTGGTACTTTTTTATTTATAGCCGCCGCGTAGCCCGCTCCGTGCCCGATGGCCTGTATCAGAATACGTTATGGTGAAACAGCTTTTTCTCTTCCTGCTGATCGTATCGGGCGCCGCTTCTTTCGCACAGCGCCCCTCAGAAGACGCCCAAAAGCTTAAAAACAGCCGGCGTGACCTCTGGTATGCCGACAGCAGCTTTGCCCGGTCAGACCAAAACAAGGATACAAATGAAGGGGCGGCCACCCAAAAGAGAACGCCCGACTCCCGCATGCTTAACAAAATCACGGCTGTGCTCGGCGGCCTCGTCGGCGCCCTCATACTGGGTGCGCTGGGCTATGCTTTTTATACCTTTTCAAATCCCGGAAAGAAAAAACAAAAAAAGGAAAAAACGAAAGCCCCGGACAGCCCGGCCATTGAAACCGCCGATGCCCTCCACCAAACCGATTTCACCGCTCTTATACAGGCAGCCGAAACCCGGAACGACTACCGCCTGGCCCTGCGTTATCATTATCTCCGCCTGCTGCAGGAGTTTTCCAGGCAGGGCCTCATCCGCTATGAAAAGAATAAAACCAACCGGCAATATGCCGAAGAAATAAGACATCATAAATGGGGCCCTGACTTTCAACTGGCCACCCGTTATTACAACTTTGTCTGGTACGGAGAATACCCCCTCCACGAAGACAGCTACCGGTCGCTGGTTATCCACTTTAACAAAATGCTTCCGTATGAATAAGTGGGCATACCTCCTGTGCGGCATCGGGCTGGTAGCGGGCATCTTTCTCATTACCCGGGTTTCCCGTCCGAAATCCTTTGACAGAACCATCAGCTACAGCCCGAAAACATTCCGGCCCTACGATACCCGCTTCTTTTTTTTTACGCTGAAAAAGAATACCCGCCTGGCCACCAACACCCGTATACCGGGAGGGAAACGTTTCTCCGGCACCGGCAAAACCTACGTGGTCTGCAGCCCGTACTTCCTGCCTGACGTAAACGAAAAAAACAAGATCCTGCAGTTTGTGTCGCAGGGAAATACCCTTTTACTGAGCAGCTTCGACATAGCCCCTCATTTCCTGAAAACCCTGAACATCCAGGGACAGTCGCTCATAAAACCCCTTAAGGCCACCGATGACTCGCTGAAGATTGTATGGAATACCGGGGAAAGCTGGGCTTATCCCGGTTCTGCGGCCGGGCCCGGCCTGCTCCTGTCTTCATCGCATCCGGCGCGGATCGTAGCTTCTGACGGACGGAGATTCCCGGCACTTATCCGGATAAGCTACGGCAAAGGAACCATCTGGCTCCAGAACCAGCCCATGGCTTTTTCCAATTATTTTCTCCTGCACAAGAACAATTCCACCTATCTCGACAGGATAATGGAAGAACTGAACCTCAGCGGCGCTACCCTGATCTGGGATAACTATTACCCCGGCCTGAAAAGTGCGGCCGACCGGAAAGCCCGCCAGAAGAGCAACCCTCCCGAAGGCAAAAGCTTCTTTGTGGAAATGGTCAGGAGGCATCCGCCGCTGCAATGGGCCGTGTTTACCTTTCTGGCGGGAACCCTGCTCTTTGTTTTCAATTACGCCCGCCGGCTCCGTCAGCCCGCTGAGCAGCTGCCTGACACAGAAAACACCTCGCTTGAGTTCACCAAAGCCATTGCCGGCCTGTACCGCGAGAACAAAGATAATGCCGCCATTGCACAGAAGATCCGCCTGCAGCTGCAGGATCACCTTCTTAATGCCTACAAAATACCGGCTCACGACCTGACCCCGGAAAACGCCGGTGCCATCAGCCGGAAAACCGGCAAGCCGCCGGAAGATATCACCCGGCTGGCCGAACTCCTGCCCCGGCTGCAGGAAAAAGTTTCTGATAAGACATTGACTGAATTTTACAGACTTGTTTATAAATTTATATACAAATGACAGAACCGTTGTTCAATAACCGACTGGAGCTTACAGAGCTGAACGAGGCCGTCAGCCAGATCAAAGCTGAAGTAGGAAAAGTGATTATAGGCCAGGAGCAAAACCTCGACTTCCTGTTGATCTGCCTTCTCTGCCACGGCCATGCCCTGTTGGAGGGGGTGCCGGGTGTAGCCAAAACACTCACGGCCAAGCTGCTTTCCAAAACCGTTAACGGCTCTTTCAAGCGGCTGCAGTTCACCCCTGACCTCATGCCGTCCGACATCCTGGGCACCTCTGTATTTAACCCCAAAACACTGGAATTTGAATACAAAGCCGGCCCGGTTTTCTGCAATCTCATTCTTATTGATGAGATCAACCGTTCACCGGCCAAGACCCAGGCAGCCCTTTTTGAGCTCATGGAAGAACGCCAGGTGACCATAGACGGTCACACCTATTTTATGCCGGATCCCTTTGTGGTGATTGCTACCCAAAACCCGGTGGAGCAGGAAGGCACCTACCGCCTGCCGGAAGCTCAGCTCGACCGCTTCCTGATGAAAATACAGGTAGGGTACCCCGGCCGCGAAGAAGAGCTGGACCTCTTGCGCCGTTTCAACACCCACCTCCAGACCGACCTTTCCGCTACCGTCAACCCGGTGATATCTACCCAAAGGCTGGTAGAATTACGAAACCTGGTGCACCGGGTGCTGCTTGAAGATCATCTTCTGAAATTCATTGCCGACCTTATCCATGCCACGCGCAATCATAAAATGATCGAGCTGGGCGCATCGCCCAGGGCATCGCTGGCGCTTATGCATGCGGCCAAGGCCATGGCAGCCATTTCCGGGCGCGACTTTGTGCTGCCCGAAGATATAAAAGCAGTAGCCATGCCCGTGCTGTCGCACCGGATTGTGCTCACGCCGGAAGCCGAGATGGAGGGCATTACCGAAGAAGAAGTACTGAACAGCCTGCTGTCAGGCATTGAAATTCCCCGGTAATGCTGAAACGGGTTTATCTGACATCCATCACCTTTTACCTCATCGGGCTGGCGGCCGTGCTGTTTATGTTCGGGCTGTTGTATGATATTTCCTACCGGCTGGGTTTCGGGGTACTGATAACGGTGGTGATCCTTATTATACGGGATATTTTTCTCCTGTTTATTGTGGGATCGCCCGTTGAGTTCACCCGCCGGACCCCGCAAAAGCTCAGCAACGGCGATCCCAACCCGGTAGGGGTGGAATTCAGCAACCCCAACTCCCTGAAGCTGCGGGTAAAGCTTATTGAAAACCTGCCGTACCAGCTGCAGACGTTTGATTTCGAAAGAAACTACCGGCTGGCTCCCGGTGAAACCCTGAAAACGGCTTATGCTGTTGCACCCCATTTACGCGGTGAGTACACCTGGGGACCGGCGGTGCTGGTTACCCGGCCGCAATTCGGGGGGCTGCTGGCCCGGAAAGAAGAATTTGATACCGGGCAATCTGCTCCCTGCTATCCTTCATTTATGCAATTTGCCCACCTGCAGCTGAGCACACAGGGCCATGAATCTTCGCCAAACGACATCCGGAAAATCGGGCAGAGCCTGGAATTTGAGCAGATCAGGGAATACGCCACCGGCGATGACCACCGGCATATCAACTGGAAAGCCACGGCCCGGCGCGGACAGCTCATGCTCAATCGCTACCGGGATGAGCGCAGCCAGGATATTTATTGTGCCATAGACATGGGCAGAACCATGAAAATGCCCTTCCACCACCATACCCTGCTCGACTACGCCATCAATGCCGCCGTGGCTCTCTCAAAAACCATTATTGCCACCCACGACAAAGCAGGTATTCTGGCCTTTGCCCATGAGAAGAACGAGTTTCTCCCGCCCGCAAAAGACTGGCGGCAATTCGGCAGGATCAACGAGTTTCTTTATAAGCTGGAAACGGGCTTCCTGGAATCTGATTTCGAGCATCTTTACAAATTTGTCCGGGCCCATATCCGGCGCCGGAGCCTCATTATCCTGTTTACTAATTTTGATTCGGAAAACGCTTTGAAGCGTAATTTTCGTTATATAAAAGATATGGCCCGGCACCACCTGCTGGTAGTGGTTTTCTTTGAAGATTCACAGGCCCGTGAGCTGGTAGAAGCCGAAGCGACCAATATACCGGCCATTTATGAAAAAGCGGTAAGCTTTGATAAAATGCACAAAAGCCGCCTGCTGGCGCGTGAGCTGCGGAAGGCCGGTATCCGTACGGTTTTGAGCCCGCCTGAAAAGCTGGGTGTTCAGGTCATTAACGAATATCTCGGTATTAAAAAACAGCAGATACTTTAACCAAAATACGTATTTTTGCACAAAAACAAGTCTGTATGGTAATAAAAACACTTGCTTTCCTCCTGATTACTACAATTGCTTTCGCCCAGGCACCCATTGGTGCCGATACCCTGATGAAAAGCTATGCCATCAAAACCCGTACCCAGCTGGCCTGTGACGCCAACGGGCAGAACTGCAAACCCGAAATCATCTCTCATTACGACAGTACGGGCTGCCTGATCTTAAAAGAAACGTTTGCCGGTGATACCCTGGCCGAAACCAACCGGTATGAATACAATGCCGCCCGCCTGGCCCGTGCGGTATACACCACTTACGGCCAAGGCAACGAGTTCCTTAATATCAAATACATTTACGACAGCCAGAATAACCTGATCAGCTTCCAGGCCTGCTATCCCGGCGGGAAATGCGAGCCTTTTGAAAAATACCGGTACCGGCCTGACGGGAAGCTCCTCTCCAGGACCCGCTACCGCGACGGTAAATATTTTTACGAATACCAGCACAAATACAACCGGCAGGGCAATAATACCGAAGTGCTTATTCTCTCCAATGACTCCGACTCCGGAGAACGGGAACTCAAAACCTATGACGCCAAAAATCACCATATCCGGTCGAAATGGATAGATTACAGGGGCGAAGAGATCGACAATGCAGAATATACCTACGATGAGGCCGGCCGGCTGGTAAAAGACAAATGGATCGGCGGATTAAGCACGGAAAAATTATACGAATACGATGCCCTGGGCAACAACATCAGATATACTTCCATTGACTATAACGGGCAGGTAGATGACCTCCGGGAAATGACCTATGAAGGGCGCCTGATCACCAAACGCGTCCGGTATGACGGGACAAAAATTATACATTACTGGAAATTTGAATACGAAAAATGGTGATCAGCTGTGCAGCTCAAATTCTTCCCCGTTTTTATCCAGGAAATGGTATTCCATAAGCCCCAGGGTAGAATCTTTGATCAGGTTAATCCACCTTTTGTATTTGAAGAACCAACGCATCTGCCGTGAGATGAGACCTTCTTTGTAATAAGCGTAAACAAACGGATGCACCATGATGCTCACCTTCGGCTCGTTCTGCTTCAGCAGCAGGTGCTCCAGGTGATTTTCGATCTGGTCAGTTACCGAAATGCTGGCCTGGATAGTTCCCGTACCGCCACAGGTAGGGCAGGTTTCGCGGGTATCCACGCTGATCTCGGGTCTTACCCGCTGACGCGTGATCTGGGAAAGGCCGAATTTGGAGATAGGCAGAATAGTGTACTTGGAGCGGTCGCCTTTCATCTCTTCGCGGAGAACCTCGTGCACCTCTTTCTTGTTCTCCACTTTCTTCATGTCAATGAAGTCTACCACCACAATCCCGCCCATATCGCGTAAACGGAGCTGGCGGGCAATTTCCACTGCGGCTTCCTTATTCACATTCAGCGCGGTGGCCTCCTGGTTCGGCTCGGAGCTGGCTTTGTTCCCGCTGTTGACATCAATAACATGCAAAGCCTCGGTATGTTCAATGACCAGGTAACCGCCGCCGGGCAGCGTAACCGTTCTTCCGAACAGCGACTTGAGCTGCTTTTCTATACCGTAGTGCTCAAATATTTTTGATTTCCCCTGGTGCAGCTTAAGAATCTTTTCTTTCTGGGGAGCAATAGAGTGCAGCAGGCTTTTGATCTTATCGTACGACTCGCGGGTATCTACCACGATCGAATCAAAGTCATCGTTCAGCATGTCTCTCAGGATAGAAGCGGCCCTGTCCATTTCCGAAACCACGCGGTCACGCGGCATGGCATTCTTCAGCGCCTTTACGCCGTTTTCCCACTTCTCAATGCAATGCTCCAGGTCGCGCCGCAGATCTTCCACATCCATATTCTCGGCCACCGTGCGCACAATCACCCCGAAGTTCTCGGGTTTCACGGAAGACATCAGCTTATGCAGGCGCTGCCGCTCCTGCTTGCTGGTGATTTTCTTCGAGATGTTAATGGAATTGCTAAACGGAACCAGCACAATGTACCGGCCGGCTATGGAAATATCGCACGAAAGCCGTGGCCCTTTGGAAGAGATAGGCTCTTTTACCACCTGGGCCAGGATAGGCATATTCTTGCTCAGAACATCACTGATCTTTCCCTGCTTTTCAATCTGGGGCTCAGGCTTGAACCCTTTCAGGCGGGGGCTTACCGGGCGTTTGGCAATCACATCTTTCGTGAAACGGATCAGCGAAAGAATATTCGGGCTCAGGTCATGGTAATGCAGAAAAGCATCCTTTTCATGGCCTATATCAATAAATGCCGCGTTATTGCCGGAAACTACCTTTTTAACCGTACCAAAATAAATATCACCTACCGCAAAATGATGTTCGGTCTCATCAATGTGGTACTCAATGAGCCGCTTATTACGGACTAAAGCAATACGGTCTCCCTTAGGGGTGGCGGATATGTATATCTCGTTACTCAAGTTCTGAGAAATGAACAGGGACTAACAAAGTAAAGATACTACTATCTTGAATAAAATGATACCAGTATTCAAAATTTTAATAAAAAAAGTAAGCGGTACAGAAACCGCTTACCTCCTACTGACTACGTAGTATATAGCTGATTATTTCTTCTTATGACGGTTCTTTCTCAGACGCTTCTTTCTTTTGTGAGTAGCCATCTTATGTCTTTTTCTTTTCTTTCCGCAAGGCATAATCTTATTATTTTAAATATCTGAAATCTTTTTGGGACTGCAAAAGTAATAATTTATTTTAAATTATTCAAAGTTTTTCTTACTTCATCTTTTACAACCGGGTCAATATCTTCATCCAGCAGCTCACTTAACAGGGTTTTGGCGTCTGCTGTTTTTCCTAACTCGATATAACTGTACGCCAGCCCGATCTTTCCGTCCATGTTTTTATTGTCAATGCGCAATACTTCTTTAAAGCGCTCTGCCGCCTTATAGTACTGTCCTGACTGCATGGAGAGTTTGCCCAGGCTGATAATAGCCGGCAGGTAGTTGGGCTGCTGTTCCAGCACCTCCCGCAGGATGGTGATGGCCCGCATGGGGTTCGACGAATTTACGTAGGTAAGCGCCGTATTGGTCCGGGCGTGCAGGTTAGACGGGTCAAGCTTCAGGGCCTGGGCATAGGATTCCCGGGTTTTATCGGCCAGCTCTTCTGCCCTGGCGGCATTCAGCGTCAGCGTAAATGCCTGGAGGTAGGCGTCACCCGAGCGGAGCCAGTTTTCCACACCGGGATTCCCGATAGCGATCTGCTCAAAATAGTAGGCAGAGCTGTCAAAAACAGACGCTTTGTAGAACATTTCACCCAATTCCCGGTAAGCGTTAAGAGGGTTCGCATCTGTAGCATATTTTTGCCTGATCCCGGCGGCCATGCGGCCGGCCTCAGGGTTCATGGTGTGGGTATCCCCTTTATTTACTTCGGGGGTATCGGAAGAAACGGCCTTAACCTCATCTTTTACTACCGTTTTAGGTCTGCTGATCAAAAAAGCAAAGCACACAAGTGCCACACCTGAAAGGATCAGAAAATGTAATCTGGGATTAAGGCCGTTTTTCATCATTAAATTTTCACATTCTTTTTAACTTCTTCCACAAACTCTTTGGATGGTTTGAAGCTTGGGATAAAATGAGCAGGTACCGTAACCGTAGTTTTCTTAGAGATGTTACGCGCTTTTTTCTCCGCTCTCTTTTTATTGACAAAACTACCGAATCCTCTTACATAAATAGCCTCGCCTCCCGATAATTGTTCTTTTACTGTTTCGAAAAACGCCTCTATCGTCGCTGAAGTGGCAGCTTTATCTACTCCCGTCTTTTCCGAAATAATTGAAATTACCTCTGCTTTCGTCACGATTAAAATTATTTAAAAGTTAAAAAAAATACGATTATTTTTACCGTCTGATTAGTATAAGACTGCAAAGATAATTTATTGGCCTTAATAAGCACAATATTTATCATCTTTTTTAAAATAAATATTTAATTATAAAGCAGTTAAGCAACCTTTTCCGAAAGAACTGCCTGCACCCTGGGAATGATTCAAAATAAAATTATATCGTGGTATCTGAAGAACAAGCGAACTTTACCATGGCGAAATACACAAAATCCATATTTTATTTGGCTTTCTGAAATTATACTTCAGCAAACCCGTGTTGCCCAGGGGCTGCCCTACTACGAAAAATTCACCCGGAAATACCCTACCGTGACCGACCTCGCTGACGCTGCCGAAGAGGAGGTTCTGAGGCTCTGGCAGGGGCTGGGCTATTATTCAAGAGGTCGTAACCTGCACGCCACCGCCCGCCATATTGCCTATGAGCGGGCCGGCCGCTTTCCCGGTTCTTTCGATGCCCTTACCCGGCTTAAGGGGATCGGGCAGTATACCGCTGCCGCCATTGCTTCTTTTGCGTTCAAAGAAAGCGTTCCGGCCATTGACGGAAATGCGATCCGGGTGATTGCCCGGTTATACCGTATCGATAAACCGGTGGATATGCCTGCCACTCTGCAGGAGATCCGGGAGATCTCTGCCGGGCTCATTGCTACTGTAGAACCCGATCTTTATAACCAGGCCATCATGGAATTCGGAGCCATGCTCTGTACACCCAAAAATCCGAAGTGCGATATCTGCCCCGTGCAGGTGGAGTGTCTCTCTTTCCCGCAGAAAGATTTCCTGCGTATTCCGTATAAATCCAAAAAAACCAAAGTCCTGGAACGCAGCCTCCATTACCTGGTTCCGGAACACGGGGGGAGCTTCTTCATGAAGCAGCGAACCGGTGCTGACATCTGGAAAAACCTGTTTGACTTTCCCGAAGTTTCCCCGGAAGAGCTTCCCGGCCTGCTTCAGCGCCTGAGCGCCGGCCCGGCCCGTACCTCCGCACCGGTGACGCACCTCCTTTCGCACAGGAAGCTGACCATATATTTTACCACCTGTACCGTTCCCGGCCGGGATATCCCGCTGGAAGGCGCCTGGTTTACGGCAGAAGAAGCCGAAAAGCTGGCCAAGCCCAAGGTGATCGTTGATTTTTTATCTGCCTGTACCGGTTAAATCTTTTCCATCCGCAGCACCCGGAATTCCGTACGGCGGTTCCGGGCATGCTCGCTCTCGGTACACTGCACCCCGTCACCGCATTTATTCAGCGGCTCGGTTTCTCCCATTCCCATTGCCCTGATCCTGTCTTTGTCAATAAAACGGGCCAGGAAATTCCGTACTTCTTTTGCCCTCCGGTCTGATAAGAGCTGGTTGGCCAGCGCGCTCCCGCGCGAGTCGGTATGGGATTTCACTTCAATGACCATATCAGGGTATTTCTTCATGACCTCTGCCAGGCGCGTCAGCTCGCTGCGGGCCGCCTGGTTCAGCTTATAGTCATCGGCAGCGTAGTAAATATTTTCCAGCCGTATTACATCACCTACCTTATATAGCTTGCTGTTAAAAAGGCTTGCACTTACGGGGCGGGTGATCTTTTTACCAAAAAAAGTTTTTCTCACCACTTTCTCTATGAGGTCGCGGCTCACAGCATACCCGTCCTTTACTGATACCAGGTCGTAATCGCATTCCAGGTCACGGGTAAATTCTACGGTACCGTCGCTCCGGGTCATCATTTCCTCTACCCGGCCGTCGCACCGGCTGATCCACCTCACCCTTACGCCGGGCAGCGGGGTACCGTTACCGTCGGTCACCACGGCCCGGAACGAGGTGGTATGCCCCACCGTCCATTTATTGATCAGGCGTCCTTCTTTACGGCTGACGGTTACACTATCTTTTCCGGGCAGCACGGCAACTGCCTTCTTCAAGGCCACCACCAGGGTGTCGGGCTCAAAGTCAGACGACAGGGAATTGGAATAGGCTACCGACCGGCTTTCGTAGCCTTCCTGCTCAAAACCGAGCACAAACTGCTGATCGGCCTCCAGGCATAGAGTAGCCACGCCCTGTTTGCCCGTGGTGACACGGGCTTCTGAACCGCCGGTTTCATACCGGAATTGTACATTCTCCAGTACCCGGTTATCACCTGCATCACGCACCAGCACCACCAGGTCGCGACAACCGTACAGCGCCCCGGTACGTGTAAACCGGTAAATATCATCGTCACTCCCGCCTCTTTTGCGGTTGCTGCTGAAATAGCCGGTGCGCCGCTCGTTGTCGGTTAGAATTCCGAAATCGTCATATTGCGAGTTCAAAGGTGCGCCCAGGTTCCTGACAGGAGAAACGACCGCGTGCGTGACCGGGTCTATCCGGGTAACAAAGAGATCGAGTGAGCCCAGGCCGGGCAGACCGTCAGAAGAGTAGTACAGGTTGCCTGCCCGGTCAAGAAACGGGAACAGCTCATCTCCGGCCGAATTGATCCTGGGCCCCGCATTGACGGGGACACCCCACCGGCCATGGGCAAATACGACGTAATAAATATCGGTTCCCCCGAAACCACCGGGCATATCCGACACAAAAAACAGCAGGCGCCCGTCTTCACTGATCGCCGGGTGGCCGCAGGAGTACGCATCGCTGTTAAACGGAAGCGGCTGGATATTCGTCCAGTCTTTCCCTTTTCTTTCAGCAGAAAAAAGCTTCAGCCGGGTAATTTCTTCCCCTTTGATCTTACTCCACAGGGTGCTGTTGGCGGGTGGGGCGTTCCGGGTAAAAATAATCTTGTTGCCCTTATCGTAAAACACACAGGGGCCTTCGTGATACTTGCTGTTGATCTTTTTGGAAAACCCGACCGACGGTACCGTGGGAGCCTCCCTGTATCCTTTTGATCCCGATATCATTTCACTCCCGGTGTGGCCTATGGTAACGGCGTCATTAGATGTAGGCGGGGTGTAGTAGTCTTTTCCCAGCGCATCCCGGCCGCCTGCTGTTCCGTACGCGCTGGTATTGCTCCCGCCTACCCCGAGAACGGCCCCTGAAGGTTCTTCCTTGTGCAGAAGCTTCTCATCTTCCACATAATAAAGGTCCAGGAAATTGGAATTGTCCCAGCTGAACACCCGTTTGATGCTCCTGTTCTGTGTTCTGCCCGACACAAACACCAGCCCGTCTTTATAATATACAGGACTGAACTCCGGGAAACCCGAATTCAGGCCGATATACTCTACCTTATAGCTTTCCTGGTTCCGCAGCAGCGGCTCAGGGCGGGCATACAGCCGGGCAAATTGCCGGCTCCGCTTATCACTTTCATTAAATTCAAGGTATTTCTCCCAGAAAAAACGGGAGTCCTGGTATTTTCCTACGGCAGCCAGTACCTGGGCAAACCGTTTGTAGGCATTGAGGTCATCGCCCTTCAAAACCGGTAGCGACTGCAGGGCATCGTGGTATACCCGCTCGGCGTTCCCGTTATCCCTGGTAAAATAATAGGCTTCGGCCAGCCCCAGCCGGGCTCTCAGCAAATCGCGGTCATTCAGGTCGCCGGGCCGCTTCAACAGGCTTTCATAGGCTTCAATGGCCCCGGCATACGACAGGTTTTTACGAAGATCTTCAGCCCGCTTCAGGGTTTTTGCCGTACCCTGTGCCCATGCCGGTTTCCCGCACACTAAGAAGAAAATAAGCAGGGGGACGACCAACCTCATTTACAGGATATCAAATATTCTCAAAAAAATAAATTTACAGCAAAAATCATGCCTCGCGGCGCAAATCTGTCCGCCGAAACGCTTCCTGCCGCAACTGCGAAGCCCTTCCGCCTTTATTTCGGGGAACTTCTTCCTTCTGCGCCTATTTTTTACCGATATTTGCCGAAAAATACGAGCATTTTGAAACTTTGGCAGAAAGACGGATCGCAACCGACCAACCGGCTGATTGAATCTTTTACAGTAGGAAAAGACAGGGAACTGGATGTTTTGCTGGCCCCCTTTGATCTTCTCGGCTCCATAGCCCATTCCATTATGCTGGAAAAGGCAGGTCTGCTGGAAAGCGGCGAGCTGAAGCAGATTCTTGAAGAATGTACGCGCATTTTCCGGGAAGAAATAGAAACCGGCCGCTTTGAGATAGAAGAAGGAATAGAAGATGTGCATTCGCAGATCGAATTCATGCTCACCCGACGCATAGGCGACACCGGCAAAAAGATTCACAGCGGGCGATCCCGTAACGACCAGGTGCTCGTAGACCTGAAAATGTACTTCAGAGACCGGGTGGAGACCATCGTTACCCGGGTTTCAAAACTTTTTGACACGCTTCAGCAGCGCAGCGAAGAACACAAAGCCGACCTCCTGCCGGGCTATACCCACCTGCAGATCGCCATGCCTTCTTCTTTCGGGCTCTGGTTTGGCGCTTATGCGGAGAGCCTGGTCGATGACCTGACCGTTTTGCAGGGCGTTTATCGCATTATCAATAAAAATCCCCTGGGTTCGGGAGCCGGTTACGGATCGGGCTTCCCTCTCGACAGAAGATATACCACCGAGCTCCTGGGCTTTGATGACCTGAACTATAACGTGGTATATGCCCAGATGACCCGGGGCAAGGTGGAATTTGCCCTGGCGCAGGCGCTTGGGCTGTTTGCCGGCACGCTGTCGCGTCTGGCCATGGACGTCTGCCTGTACAACAGCCAGAATTTCAGCTTCCTGCTCCTGCCGGAAGAAATGACCACGGGCTCAAGCATCATGCCCCACAAAAAAAACCCGGATGTAGCGGAGATCCTGCGCGGTAAAACCAACCGTCTGAAAGGCCTGGCCACTGAAATTGCCTTTGTACAATCTAACCTGCCCTCCGGTTATCACCGCGAGTTCCAGATCATTAAAGAGGTGCTGCTCCCGGCGCTCGACGAGTTCGCGGAATGCCTCGAAATTGCCGAATTTATGATCAGTCGCCTGCGTGTTAAACCTGACCTCCTGGAAGACCCGAAATTTGACCTGCTTTTCAGCGTGGAAAATGTAAACCGGAAAGTAGTGGAAGGCATGCCCTTCAGAGACGCCTACCGCACTGTGGGTAACGAGATCGAAAACGGAAGCTATGTGCCTTTGCGCAACCTGAACCATACCTTACTCGGGAGCATCGGAAACCCCGCAAATGAAGAGATCCGGGTAGCTATGAACCAGGTGATTTCCGGTTTCCGCTTTGAGAAAACGCACGCTGCGTATGAGAAGCTTCTTAGCTGGGTGGTTAAAACAAGTCATCAGTGAACCAGACAGAAACTCACTTCTTCCGGTCTATGGTAAATTGAACCAGGCCCCTTAACGAAGTCTTATACCGGCTTTCCGGAAACCCGTCCATAATCTCAAAGGCCTCATCCACATACCTTTGCATCACCTGCGTAGCATATTCCATCCCGCCCGACTGCTTCACAAATTCAATGACCTCCGCTACCTTTTCGGGTTTGTTCGAATGGTTTTTGATCAGGTTGATGATATGCCTCTTGGTACTCCAGGTTGCTTTATTTAAGGCAAAAATCAGGGGCAGGGTCATCTTCTTCTCCTTGATGTCAATGCCGGTAGGCTTACCGATCTCGTCTGTACCGAAATCAAAAAGATCATCTTTGATCTGGAAGGCCATACCGATCTTCTCGCCCAGCATACGGGCCTTTTCCACATCGGCCTTGTCCCGTTCTGCCGAAGCCGCACCCACCGCGCAGCAGGCAGCAATCAGGGTGGCCGTCTTCTGCCGGATCACTTCGTAATATACTTCTTCGGTAATATCAAGCTTCCTGGCTTTTTCAATCTGCAGAAGCTCGCCCTCACTCATTTCCCGCACGGCTGTGGATACAATCTTCAACAGCTCAAAGTCTTCATTCTCCACGCTCAGCAGCAGCCCTTTGGCCAGCAGGTAGTCACCCACCAGAACGGCGATCTTATTCTTCCACAGGGCATTGACAGAAAAAAAGCCCCGCCGGTAATTGGCCTCGTCCACTACGTCATCATGTACCAGCGTAGCTGTATGCAGCAGCTCAATCAGGGCTGCTCCCCGGTAAGTAGATTCCCGGATCCCGCCCAGCGCTCCCGCCGTGAGGAATACAAACATAGGCCTGATCTGCTTTCCTTTCCGGTGAATAATATACTTCATGATCTGATCAAGAAGCATAACATGGGTTTTCATGGATTTCCGGAACTTCTTCTCAAAACTCTTCATTTCCTCCACAATGGGAGCTTGAATGGCATCAATGGTAATGGGCATAAGAGCCTGCATACGTAAGTTTTTCGTGAAAATGCAGGCACAAACATATTGATTTATTGTTCAAATACCTAACACGCAGCTAAATTAACTCGCTTTCCGCTCCCGGGATATGGCTATCGCTTAACCCGCAAAGGCATGCTGCCTCCTGATTGACCGCTCCCGCCGTACCGGTTTACTGCTTCCCGCCAAAAACACCAGAAAAATCTTGATTTCCCGGCTAAAAACTCCTATCTTAGCATCAAATATTAATTGATTTTAATATTTTAAAGATTTTTTCCTGACAAATTTAGCATCAAAATATACCCGGCTTTTTGTCGGGTTTTATTTTTGCTCACATAAATACCCATGAAGGTTCCCGAAGTAGCAATTATCAAATACAACGCAGGTAATATCCGCTCGGTCATGATTGCCCTCGAAAGGCTGGGCGTGAACGGTGTGCTTACCGATGACCCCGAAGAGCTGGCCGGAGCGAAACGAATTATTTTTCCGGGAGTAGGAGAAGCCGGAACGGCCATGAAAAGCCTCCGGCAAAAAGCGCTTGACCGCCTTATCCCTACCCTCACGCAGCCTTTTCTGGGCACCTGCGTGGGTATGCAGCTGCTCTGCCGCTATTCGGAAGAGAGTGATACAACCTGCCTGGGCATCTTTGACCTGGACGTAAAGCGCTTTGTGCCCGCTGCGGGCGAGAAGATCCCGCAGACAGGCTGGAACCAGATTTCCGGGTATCGTACCCCTCTGTGCAACGGTCTTAAAGAAGGTGCCTTTGTGTATTACAACCATGGCTATTACGCCTCGTTAAGCCCGTACACAGTAGCCGAAACCGACTACATTCACCCGTATTCGGCTATTCTTCAGAAAGATAATTTTTTCGCCTGCCAGTTTCACTCCGAAATCAGCGGCGCCGTGGGCGAGCAGATCTTTAAGAATTTTTTGAAGCTGTAAATCTGTTTTTTTGTTTTTTCGTAAAGTCGTTTTCACAAAACCACCTCATGATCCAGATTATCCCGGCCATTGACATCATTGACGGAAAGTGCGTCAGGTTGACGCAGGGCGATTACGCCCGGAAAAAGATTTATAACGAGAATCCGCTGGAAGTAGCGCTCAGCTTCCAGGATGCCGGCATTCAGCGCCTGCACCTGGTAGATCTTGACGGCGCCCGGGAAAAACACATCGTCAACTATAAGGTACTGGAAAGCATTGCCGGCCGGACCCGGCTGAAAATTGATTTCGGCGGCGGCCTGCAGTCTGACGAAGACCTGAAAGTGGCCTTTGAAGCAGGCGCAACCCAGGTAACCGGCGGCAGTATAGCCGTGAAGGCGCCCGGGGTTTTCCTTGGCTGGCTGGAGAAGTTCGGCAACGACAGGATCATCCTGGGGGCAGATGCCCGCAACGGCACCATCGCGGTTTCCGGATGGCAGGAAGACAGTGGAATTTCCCTCTTTGAATTCCTGGAAGGATATGTATCGAAAGGCATTAAATACACCATCAGCACTGACGTATCCAAAGACGGCCTGCTGCAGGGGCCTGCCACTGATCTTTATCGGGAAATGGGCGAAAAATTTCCCGGACTATCCGTTATTGCCAGTGGAGGGATAAGCCAAATGAGCGACATCCGGGCCCTGGATGCCCTGAATATTTACGGCGTCATTGTAGGAAAAGCCCTCTACGAAAACAGGATTTCCCTCAAAGAAATAGAACAATTTTATGCTGACTAAACGAATTATCCCCTGCCTGGACATCAAAGACGGGCGAACCGTAAAAGGAACCAACTTTGTTAACCTGAAAGATGCCGGCGACCCCGTAGAGCTGGCCCGGATCTACGCCGGCGAAGGGGCCGATGAGCTGGTATTTCTCGACATCACCGCCACGGTTGAAAACCGGAAGACCCTGCTGCACCTGGTTGACCGTGTGGCGCATGCCATAAACATTCCTTTTACGGTAGGCGGCGGTATTGGCAGCGTGGCCGATGTATCGGACCTGCTCCAGGCCGGAGCCGACAAGATCTCGGTTAACTCCTCTGCTGTCAGGAACCCGGAGCTGGTGGCCGGGCTGTCGCAGGAATTCGGCAGCCAGTGCATTGTGGTAGCCATTGACACCCGGTATACCTACGGGCAGCACCGGGTGCATACCCACGGCGGCCGGAAAGCCACTGAACTGGAAACCGTAGCGTGGGCCCAACGGGTAAATGAACTGGGCGCCGGTGAGATCCTCCTCACCTCTATGGATGCCGACGGCACCAAAAACGGCTTTGCCCTTGAAATCACCTCCCGCATCTCCCAAAGTGTGAGCATCCCGGTGATCGCTTCCGGCGGTGCAGGCACTATGGAGCATTTCTATGACGTGTTTACAACCGGGCATGCTGATGCCGCACTGGCAGCCAGTATCTTTCATTTTAAAGAAATTGCCATACCCGATTTAAAAAGCTACCTGCTGAAAAAAAATCTGCCCGTAAGGTTTTAAAAAACTGCCATTTTGCCATTATATTTATCCATGGCATAGGGTTTGACCGTTATATATACCGCACAGTGCTTACCATTTAATGTGCCAACAGGACAAAAACCAAAAAAGAAGCCAATGCTAGACTTTGATCAGGCCGGGTTATCCGGTAAAAATATAGAAAGTGTGGAAATGATCGAGATCAGCTCACCGGAAGAGGTGATTAACGATGAAAAAAATCTCCCGGCCATTCTCTCCATACTCCCTTTACGGAACACCGTTCTTTTCCCGGGTATTGTTATCCCGGTAACGGTGACCCGTACCAAAGGCATTAAACTCGTAAAAAAGGCCTATAAAGGCGACAAGACCCTGGGTATTCTCTCCCAGATCAAACAAACCAGTGAAGAACCGGCAGGTGAAGACCTCTATAAGGTGGGTACCATTGCCAATATTCTGAAAATGCTCGTTCTGCCTGACGGAAACGTCACTATCATTCTCCAGGGGCGCCGGCGGTTCAGGGTAGAAGAATATATCCAGGAAGAGCCGCATCTGCGGGCGCGGGTGGAGTATCTTCCCGATAATTTCCCCAACCCCAAGAAAAAAGAGACCAAAGCGCTTACCCAAAGCCTGAAGGAAGCCGCGGTGAACCTCACCAACCTGAACCCCGAGATCCCGAAAGATGCCCAGATAGCCATCAATAACATTGATTCGCTGGTGTTTCTTACGCATTTTCTTTCTTCCAACCTGAACGTGGCATTATCAGACAAGCAGGTGCTCCTCGAAACCCTTGACGGCTACGAGCATGCTACCCGCCTGCTGGAACACATGCACAAGGAAATAGAAGTGCTGGAGATCAAGAAAGACATCCAGAGCAAGGCCTCTTTTGATATTGACCAGCAGCAACGCGAATACTATCTGCGGCAACAGATCAAGGTATTGCAGGAAGAGCTGGGCATGGACTCTCCCGACCAGGAAGTGGAGAAGCTGCGTGCCAGGGGCGCCAAGAAGAAATGGCCGGCCGATACCAATGAGCATTTCAACCGGGAGCTGAACAAGATCATGCGTACCAACTCCATGTCGCCGGAATACGGTATAGCGCTAAGCTATGCAGAATTGCTGGCCGACCTGCCCTGGAATGAGTACAGCAAAGACAATTTCTCCCTGAGCCGCGCCAAAAGAATTCTCGACAGCGACCACTTCGGTCTTACCAAAGTGAAAGAAAGGATACTGGAATACCTGGCCGTGCTGAAGCTTCGCAACGACATGAAAGCGCCGCTGCTCTGCCTTTACGGCCCTCCGGGGGTGGGGAAAACCTCGCTGGGGAAATCCATTGCCAAAGCGCTGGGCCGCAAATACGTGCGGATGGCCCTGGGCGGCCTTCACGATGAGGCGGAGATCCGCGGTCACCGCAAAACGTATATCGGCGCCATGCCGGGAAAAATCATCCAGAATATCCAGAAAGCCGGCTCGGGTAACCCCGTTTTTGTGCTTGACGAGATCGATAAAATTTCCCGGGATCTCCGGGGGGATCCGTCTAGCGCCCTGCTCGAAGTACTGGACCCCGAGCAGAACAGCGCGTTTAAAGACAATTACCTGGAGGTGGAGTACGATCTTTCGAAAGTGATGTTTATTGCTACGGCCAACTCGCTCGACACCATTCAGCCGGCCCTTCGTGACCGGATGGAGATCATTGAGCTGAGCGGTTATACCGTTGAAGAAAAGCTGGAAATAGCCAAACGCCACCTGCTTCCCAAACAACTGGAGCTCCACGGCCTGAAGTCTTCCGACCTGAAGCTGAACAATGCAGCTCTTGTCAGGATCATAGAGGGCTACACCCGTGAATCGGGTGTCAGAAGCCTCGAACAAAAGATCGGCAGCGTGGTACGGAAAATTGCGAAGTCGGTAGCCCTGAATGAGCCGTACAACACCAGCCTGACGCCCGCTGACATAGAAACACTTTTGGGAAACCCCGTTTTTGATAAAGATTTATACGAAGGAAATGAGTTTGCCGGTGTGGTCACCGGCCTGGCCTGGACACCCGTGGGCGGCGATATTCTCTTTATTGAGTCGAACGTAAGCCGGGGCAAAGGACAGCTCACGCTTTCCGGGCAGCTGGGGGATGTCATGAAAGAATCGGCCATGACCGCTCTTTCGTACCTTAAGGCGCATGCAGAAGACCTCGGGATCGACTACCGCGTATTCTCCAACTACGACCTGCATATTCACGTACCCCAGGGCGCCGTACCGAAAGACGGGCCCTCGGCCGGAATCACCATGCTTACTTCCATGGCCTCGATCTTTACGCAACGGAAAGTAAAGAACAACCTGGCCATGACCGGAGAGATCACGCTGCGCGGAAAAGTGCTTCCGGTAGGCGGGATCAAAGAGAAAATTCTTGCGGCCAAACGGGCCAACATCAAAGAAATCGTGATGTGCTACAAGAACCGGAAAGACGTGGAAGAGATAGGAGCAGAATACACCAAGGGCCTTACTTTTCATTACGTCAACTACGTGGAAGAAGTGCTGGAAGCAGCCCTGCTGAAAGAAAAAGTAAAAAAACCGGTTGTTTTTATGTACAAAGAGGAGGACAAAAAGTAATCCGGTCCTCCTCTATACGAAAAAATACCCCTCCGGAAAACTGATTGTTATCATTGTTTTTTTATTTCAAATACCCTAACTTTGAGATAAAAGCGAAGCAGTTATGACACAATCCGAAACGGTGCAATCTCTCATTGAATCGTCAAAAATCTATCAGATGGTCACTGAAAGACTGGATCTGATTGAAAACGAACCTCTGAATTTTGAGTCGGAGCTGATGGAGCTCATCCTCGAATTCTACAGCAATGACGAGTCGGAGCTTCCTGTTGAAAAGCTCCGGAAATTCTCCATGATGCAGGTGATGTACTATCTTCAGGCCTCACATAAGCTGTATATCTCCAAAACACTTCCGGAAATCGAGCAGTCTATGGCGCACATCCAGCGCCGGTACTACGATACACCGCAGGTCCTGGATGCGCTGGTCTTGTTCTTCAACCATTACAAAACCCATTTCCTGGAGCACATCCGGATGGAGGAAAGAGATTTTTTCCCCTACCTGAAAAAGCTCTATAATGCCTATACGGGTGACCTCAGCCGCGAAGAGGTGCAAAAGCTGCTCAACAACACCTCTATTGACCAGTTTATTGATGATCACGATGCCGTGGAAGATGAGCTCAGGCACGTATCTACCATTATACACGATTACTCGGCGTACGAGAGCATCCCGCTTCCCTTTAAAGTTTTTCTGAACCAGGTAGAGCTTTTTGAAATGGACCTCCGCAAGCATGCCATCATTGAAGATCATGTGCTGGTGCCCATGGCTCAGAAAATAGAAAAAGAACTTCGTGAGCGGTTTTAAGATCCGGCGCAAACCCCTGACCTTCCTGCCGGGAATTCCTTTGTACCTATGAAAACATTATTGACTGTCCTGTTGTTTATTTCAGCCTGTTGCCAGGCCCAGGATTTCAGGATCATCGGCTATTACATGCCCTCCAAAGACCCTATTCCTCTCCAATACTATACCCATATCAACTATTCGTTTGCCATACCGGCCAAAACCGGAGACACCCTGGTACCCCTGCGTAACCCCGAACATGCACGGGAAGTGATCAGCCGGGTTCATGCGCATAACAAACAAATATTTCTTTCGATAGGCGGCTGGGGAATAGGCGATGCCGGCGGAGACGATACCCGCTTTCACAAAATGGCCGAAATGGCGCAGGGCCGCCGGGCTTTCCTGGAAAGCACCCTGAAAATGGTCAGTGAATTCGGCTTTGACGGGGTAGACCTCGACTGGGAATATCCCGACGAAGACTCGCCCTCTGCTGATCAGTACGTGCTGCTGGTCAATGACCTGGCCGATGCCCTCCACAAGCAGAACAAGCAGCTGACCGCAGCGGTTATTTCTTACGGGAAAAAGGGGTACGGCATCAAAAAAGAGGCCTTTGACAAAATGGACTGGCTCAATCTTATGGCCTATGACGACGATTACGGCCCGGATTACGTCAGGGCCCATTCTCCCTACTCGCTGGCCCTGAAATCACTGGATTACTGGCTCAATGAGCGGGGGCTGCCTGCTCACAAAGCCGTACTCGGGTTGCCCTACTACTCGAAAAGAGGCATGGGCAATTACGGCCCGTCATACAAAGATCTCCTGAAAGACGGAGCCAGCCCGTACGACGACTACTGGAAAGGCACTTTCTACAACGGCATTCCTACCATCCGGCTGAAAACCCGGCTGGCCCTGGAGCGCGGGCTGGGCGGTGTGATGATCTGGGAGGTACGAAACGACAGCAATGATGAATTCTCATTGGGTAAAGCCATTTACGAGACCGTACAGCAGCGGTAGTGTAAAACGGGTGCCCCCCCAACCTTTCTTGTTTTTTTAACGTGCTCTTTCGGGGTAACTTTGATTATCTGCTAACTCTGTTCAATTGCCTGTCGCCCCTTTGCCGGTACCCGCCATCACGCCCCTCTTATTTCACCAAAAAATCTCCGAAAATTCCTAAATTTTTTAAATGGTATGCTTGCATACTATTATTTAAATTCATTACTTTGTAAGTAGTATGCAAGCATACTGATAAAAATGTTTTACCCCATCTAAAAATAAGTAGTAATGAGTTCGTTAAAAGGAGGAGAATTCCTGATCAAAGAAACCGCCGCCGGGCAGATCTTTATCCCTGAAGAATTTACCGAAGAGCAGCAGATGATTGCCGATACCTGTCGCGACTTCATCAAAACGGAGATTCATCCTATCCTGGAGGAGATCGATAGTGCAAAATCGCCCCAGCTCATTTCTTCGTTAATGGACAAGGCCGGCGAACTGGGCTTATTGGGTACAGCCGTACCGGAGCAATACGGCGGCTTCGGCATGAATTTCAATACCTCTATGCTTGTAGCAGAAGTGCTGGGTGCCGGCCACTCCTTCTCCGTGGCCCAGTCGGCGCACACCGGGATCGGCACCTTACCCATCGTATATTACGGCAATGAAAAGCAAAAGCAGAAATACCTGCCCAAGCTGGGTACCGGCGAATGGAAAGCCGCCTACTGCCTGACAGAGCCTGACTCGGGTTCAGATGCCAACAGCGGCAAAACCCGGGCTGAGCTCACTGCCGACGGAAAATTCTATGTGCTGAACGGCCAGAAAATGTGGATCACCAACGGAGGCTTTGCCGATCTCTTTATCGTTTTTGCCAAAATAGGAGAAGACAAGAACCTGACCGCCTTTATTGTGGAGAAGTCTTTTGGCGGCATCACCATGAATGAGCCCGAGCACAAGATGGGCATTAAAGGCTCAGATACCCGCCAGATTTTCTTCAATGACTGCCACGTACCGGTAGAAAATATGCTTTCTACCCGCGAAAACGGGTTTAAAATAGCGGTGAATATCCTGAATGTGGGTCGCATTAAGCTGGCTATTGCAGCGGTTGGCGGGTCAAAAGCCGTTTTAAACCATGCCGTAAATTACGCCAACGAAAGAAAGCAGTTCAGCATTTCCATAGGCCGTTTCGGTGCCATTAAGCACAAGCTGGCAGAGATGGCTACCCGGATCTGGACCAGCGAAACGGCCTGCTACCGGGCCGGCCAGAATATTGATGACCTCATTGACTCGCTGGTGGCCTCGGGCATGAACGACGCCGAAGCCAAGCTGAAAGCATTGGAGCAATACGCCATTGAATGCGCCATCCTGAAAGTAAACGGCTCTGAAACCCTCGATTATGTGGTTGATGAAGGCGTACAGGTATATGGAGGCATGGGCTATTCGGCCGATGCCCCTATGGACAGAGCCTACCGCGACTCCCGCATTAACCGCATCTTTGAAGGCACCAACGAGATCAACCGCATGCTGGTACTGGATATGTACCTCAAAAGAGCCATGAAAGGCGAGCTTGACCTCCTCGGACCGGCCACTGCCGTTGGCAAGGAGATCCTGTCTATCCCTGAATTTGGCGGAGACAGCTCAGACGAAATGTTTGCTGCCGAGAAGAAAGTGATCCGGAACCTGAAAAAGGTGGCCCTGATGATTGCCGGCTCGGCCGTACAGAAATTTATGATGAAGCTCTCGCATGAGCAGGAGGTTCTGATGAATATCGCTGATATTATTATGGAGGTTTACGTGGCTGAATCGGCCCTGCTGAGAGTAGAAAAGCTGGCAGGCCTCAAAGGCGAAGAAGCCGTGGCCCTGCAAAAAGACATGGCCCTGGTTTACCTGCAGAATGCCGTGGCCAAAGTGGCGGTGTCCGGCCGCGAAGCCATCAGCGCTTTTGCCGAAGGCGACGAGCTCCGGGTGATGCTCATGGGCCTGAAACGTTTTACCAAAATCGAACCGGTCAACACCAAAGACGCCAGGAGAAGAATTGCCGATGCCATGCTGGCAGAGGGAAAATATATTTTTTGATAGAAGATAAGAAGCTAGTGAAAAGTTAAAAACTAAAAGTGAAAAGTTGCGGTGCATTTCTCCGCTTTTGTCCATGCAGAGTCTCCCGTTCAGGAGGCTCTGCGTGCTGAACAGAAAGCAGCGTTGCACCGGCAGCTAACGTTAACTTTCAGACCATAACTTTTCACTTTTAGTTTTTAACTTTTAACTTGCCTCTTACTTCGGTCCGCTTTTGTATGGAAGTGCCCCGATCAGGTCACTTACCGTACGCCGCGCCAGGTCCTGCGGCGAGTCAAAACGGCTGCGGATATATTCCCGGTCAGAAATGCTCCAGACTTTCTGCCCTGCGCCGGCATCAAAGAGATCAAGGCGGGTAACGATGCCGTTGCTTCCCGTGAAGCCCCTCGACATACTGAACTCAACCGCACTGCTGCCAAAAACCACGGCATCTACCCCCAGTAATGAGGCAATCCGTGCTTTCTCCATACCTATAAGCTGCGAATACGGGATACCCGACTGCTCCAGCGTACGGTTAGTGGTCAGGTAGTCCTGCACCGTAATACCCAGTCGTTTCTTATTGACTCTCCTGGCCAGATCTTCAAACGCCGATCTCTGCAGATCAATTCCGGCCCTTCTTTCCTGCTCTTCCCACGGGGTTTTTCCCTCGCGCATTACCTTTTTGTACTCTTCGCTGAACTTCACATCAAAAGGCAGCACAGCCACCCGCTTATGGGCACTGATCAGCGCTTCGCTGTCTGGCAGCGTATAGGGCTTTGCCGTTTTACAGGCATAGAAACCCCACATCACTAAAAATAAAACCCCTATCTTTTTCATAAAAATCACTTGGTTTGAAAATAACGTACAAATCAATTATTAGACATATATTACCTTTACAAAGTTTAAGCACGAAAGCACTTTTTCAGGCAAATACGTATATCGGGCGGGATTTGCCGGCAAGAATCAAAATATTCAGCTAAAGGTTTTTAAATCAAATATTTTATATTATCTTTGCAGCCCGATTAAGATAGATTTAATTAATTAATAGAATGGCAAAGAAAGGAAACAGAGTTCAGGTCATACTGGAATGCACTGAACATAAGACTTCAGGAGTACCTGGAATGTCGAGATATATCACTACCAAGAACCGTAAGAATACTACTGCAAGGCTGGAGCTCAAGAAGTATAATCCTGTCCTGAGAAAGGTTACCGTTCATAAAGAAATCAAATAATCTGAAATAATAGAAAGACATGGCAAAGAAAGTAGTTGCGACCCTAAGGGACAAATCCGCTTTGAAGAGCTTCGCTAAAGTGATCAAAGCCGTTAAATCTGATAAAACAGGAGCTTATACTTTTAAAGAAGAAATGGTTGCTGCGGATAACGTAGCCGAAGCTTTAAAATAATTATACTCCTTTGTATATATTTCAGCCTTGCCGGTAACGGTTAAGGCTTTTTGCTTTATACCCTGATGCAAGAGACCGTTTTCACCCAAACCCGGATCATCTCAGAGGCCGACCTCGATGATATGCAGCACGTTAACAACGTGGTGTACCTCCGGTTTCTGCAGGAGGTGGCCATCAGCCACTGGGATTCCCTGGCGCCCCGGGAGATCAGGGATACGGTAAAATGGGTGGTACGGAAGCACGAAATAGAGTACTTCTATCCTGCCCGGCTTCACGATTGCGTAGAGCTGGTTACCTGGGTAAGCTCAGCCGGTGGTGTCAGCAGCGAACGCTGTTATGAGATCCGCCTCAACGGGAAAGTCATTGTCAGGGCCCGCACTCTCTGGATCGCCGTAGATCCCGTTACTCAGAAACCCCTGCGCATTTCAGATGCCGTAAAGCAGCTGTTCCAATTGGCCTGAAACACCGATGACGCGGATTTCCGGGATCTATACCAATGGTATTTCCCGGAAATCTGCGTCACCTTGCGTCTTTAAGCCTTATTTGTTAAACAACTGGTCAAACGTGAGCGACACGTAATACGTGCTTCCCACCATAGAGCTACCAAATGCCTGGAAGTACGGCTTACCACCGATGTTGTTACCCCCTATCTTCAGAATAGACTTGATAGAAGACAGCTTGGCGCTCACCTGGGCATCAAAATTGGTGATGGCCGGTACCTGTGAATTGGTAAAGAATGCCTGGCTGGCATCTGTAGGGGTACCAAAGCTTGCTTCCCACAAGAACCTGGTCTGGTGACGAAGGTTCACATTAAACCCGAATTTGTCACCGCTTCCGATCCGCTTGCCAAACGAAGCATTATAGGTATACTCCGGCGAGTTAAAGCTTGCATACTGCTGTTCAGGCGATGCCTCAAAACCGTCGAGCTTATTGTGGGTTACGTTAATACCGGCATTATATCCTTTATTGAAGGAATAATTCATGGCGGCGGCCCATCCGTAAACCGTAATTACTTTCTCGGTATTGGAAGGGCGCGAGAAGCCGTTATACAAACCGGCACCGATACCTGACTCTACGGGCAATCCCGGTACTGCCGGAGAAGGGGCCGTTGGCACCACAATGGTCGTACCACCAATATAGTTCTCGTATTTGCTGAAATAATAATAGGCATCAATAAACAGCCTTTTCGCAATCAGGCCCTTGTACCCGATCTCATACGATGTAATCTTTTCCGGCTTCAGCGCTTTGGCCTGGTACTTCGGCAGGGCGGCCACTCCATAGGCCGGAGCCAGCTGTCCGGTAACCGTAGCCAGGTTAGCCTGGAGAGCCAGCGGAAGCTGGGTAGCCACATTGCTCTGGATAGCGTTGGCGATCTGCGTGGTAATGGTCTGCTCGATGGTTTTCTGGATACCGTCTGATGCCATCTGGCCGGCCACCTGCTGCTGGATCACCACATCTCTCTGCGATGCAGGGATCTGGCCGGCAGCAATAGCCGCATCTACCTGCGCAGCCACCTGGGCAGTTACCTGGGCGGTTACGCCTGCTATTACCTGTTGCTCGATCAGCGGGCGCTGTGCATTAACAGCTGCGGTAACCTGCTGGTTCACCGTTTGGGTAATGACAGCGGTGGCATGCTGCTGAGCCTTGGAAAGGATGCTGGCCTGCGTGGCGGCATCAAAATAATTCAGTCCCAGCTTGGTGAACTGGTCAAGGGTATATTTCGTGATACCGCCGGCCAGGTTATACTCCTTGATTTTATCAAATTCAGGCAAGCCGCCGATCAGCGTACCCTGAGGTGTCTGCAGGTTAATGTACTGGTTCTGGGTGGTAGGTATCCGGAAACCGGTCTGGTAAGACAGGCGTATATTGTTTTCTCCGAACGAGAAGATCCCGGATAAACGGGGAGAGAACTGTCCGTCAAAATTCTCGTTCTTATCGTAACGCAGCGATCCTACCAGGCGGAAATGATCGTTAAACATTCCTTTCCCGGCCTGGATATAGGCACCGTATTCGTGAATAGCGATGCTGCCGTCACGCCCTTCCGCCATATCATTGAACAAGGTACCGTCTGACCGCAGGTTATATACCCGGTAATTGGCTCCTACCATCAGGTCCATGAAGGAAATCTGGTTTTTGAAATTGTACAGGCCTTCCAGGTGCCTTAAGTTAGACTTATCCAGGAAACCGCCGCCACCTTTCACAATAGGAATGTTATTGAATTCTTCCGCCCGGTTTTTCAGGTCCTGTCCTGAAGGCAGGCCTTTGTCTGCAAAGCTTCTTGCCGCCAGGTGTGCCTGATCAGAAGGAGCTCCGCTCTGAAGCGCCTGGAGGTAGGCCCCCACATACTCTCCGAACCAGCTGGCATGCGGTTTAACGTCATTCAGCAGCTGTACCGCCGACAGTCCCAGGAAAGCCGATTTGCCCGAATTTTCCATAGTGGTGTACGCCCGCAGGTTAAAATTATCTCCCCTCAGCTCCAGCTTTGCCTGGCTGATGCTGAAGTCTTTTAACGAGTAACGGCCGGTTCCGGTATAAAGCGTGGTACCGTAACCGTAGTTATATTGCCCGATCAGCTCCATTTTCTCGGTAGGCCGGTAATGCAGCGCCAGGTTGGTTTTGAACGAGTGCGTTTCATTATCTACCATATCGGATTCAATAAAGCCCGTTCTGCTGACCACCTGGTTAGGTACCATAGCGGCGGCACCCTGTGAAAGCAGGCCGGCCGCTACCAGTCCCGATGCTACGGTTTGCATGTTGGCCGATACCTCATCACCGTACACATTCAGCCCGTTATAATCCAGGTCAACTCCCTGGCCGCGTTTCCCGTTTTCAACACCGCCTACGTTCAGGTTGGCGAAATTCCGGGCCTGCCAGTCCTGCGCAGTCAGGTAAGACAGGTTCACTTTAAAAGCTATTTTGTCATTAAAAGCCTTGGCATACCGCAGAGACGCATCGTAAAACGGCGTATTGGGCTTGGTGCGGCCTTCTTCACTCATGATTCCTCCGCGTACATTGGCGCTCAGTCCCTGGTACAGGAAAGGGCTCTTGGAGTTCATCAGGATCAAACCGTTGATGGCATTGGGGCCATACAGGGCAGATGCCGCTCCCGGAAGTACTTCTACCGACTCCACATCCAGCTCGGGCATACCAACAATATTATCTACGGCAAAATTCAATGCCGGCGACATGTTGTCCATACCGTCAATCATCTGCACCACTCTTGGGTTACCTGTAGAGCCAAAGCCCCGCATGTTGATCGATTTGAACAGGAGGCCCTGTGTGGTAAGGTTAATTCCTTTCATGTTGCCCATGGCATCATAAAAGTTAGGTGCGGTAGTCTCCCGGATTGTCCGCAGATCAATCTTCTCTACCGTCACCGGCGACTTCATCTCGCTTTCTGCCACACGCGATGCCGAAACCACGATCTCCTGTCCGAGGATACTCTGGTCTTCCAGCGAAACACGCAGGTCGGCACCTGATCGCTCTACCCGCACTTCCTGCGGCTTATAGCCCACAGAAGAAACTACCAGGTCAAAAGGCGGCGGCGTACTGGTACTCAGCCTGAATCTGCCGTGAATATCCGTGATCGTACCGATTACTTTTCCTTTCACCTGTACGCTCACCCCAACAAGAGGCTCTTTTGTTTTCGCATCTTCAATAGTCCCCGTAACTTCTGTTTGCCCGTAAGTAAATGCTGTTCCCGATAAAAAAAGGCAGATCACCAGCAGTAATCTGCAGTGTAGAATTTTACGCATAATAATTTTTAATAAGGTTTCTCTATTTTTTATACAATAATAGAAACTAAAAACTATTTAAGTACAATTTTTTAACAGCAAATTGCAAATTATTTATACACGAAGATATGTACGTGCGGAATGTACGCCATTCAGAACAAAACTTTCAGGTAATGAATGGCTATGGTCTGAAGAAAACCGGCCAGGAGGCCGCAAACAAGCATCTTTTCCAGGATCTCCCGCTTGGGGAACCGGAAGCTAAGGGCCAGGAAAGTTCCCAGCACGGGTGTGAATAAAAACGGGGTAAGCAAGGCCACGCCCCACAGGCCGAGGCTGCTCTTGATCTTAACCGCCAGGCGCGTGGTGCGGCTGAATACCTTGCGGCTTCTTTTCCCGAAGATCCGCCTGATTTGGGGCGAGTGGGCTACACGATGAAAAAACGCTGCTATTTTCGTAAACCAACGGGTAGCGGATAATCTTTTCAACAGGTTGCTCCCATAGGTAATCAGGAAAACGGTGAGCATCATACCGGCAGCAGAGCACAGGGCGGTTTCCAAAAGCGATAAGCCCATGGCCATGCCGGCTACGGGTCCGCCTACAAATTTAAAACTGGAGGCAAGCGCTACTGCTATATATTCTGAAACGGGATCCATGAACCTGATAAACAATACTCCGAAATACAAAATTCCCGATAATTTCGGGAATTGAAAAAATTATTTCACCAAGTATCTTGTATTACAAAGTACTGTGTTTATATTTGTAGCGAAAAAGCTATTACTTACGTTTTACCAACTTAAATAAAGTGTCTTTATGAATTTAGAAAATGCACAGGTACAAATGCGGAAAGGCATTTTGGAATACTGCATTTTACAGATCATTTCCAGGGGAGAGGTATATGCCTCCGAGATCCTGGAAGAGCTCCTGGCCGCCAGGATCATGGTAGTGGAGGGTACACTGTACCCCCTGCTTACCCGTCTGAAAAATGCTGAACTCCTGGATTACAAATGGATCGAATCCTCGTCCGGTCCGCCACGAAAATATTATATCTTAACCGAAAAAGGACGTGCTTTCCTGGGCGAACTATCCCTTACCTGGGAAGAGTTATCATCATCTGTCAACTCTATTATTGCCAAATCCAAAAAATAAAATCATGAAAAAGACATTACAGATCAATATCGGGGGCTTCTTCTTTACCATAGAAGAAGAAGCTTACCATAAGCTAAACCATTATCTGAGCTCGCTGAGAACCTACTTTTCAAGTTACGAAAGCTGTGACGAAATTGTACAGGACATCGAAGCGCGGATAGCCGAGAAATTCTTTGAAAAGCACCAGGCTACAGGCATAATTGAGAACGATGACGTTGACCGGATCATTGCTTCCATGGGCTCCGTATCTGACTTTGAAGCGGTCAAAGAAGAAGAAGACCTTCATTCGGCACCCAAAGCGGCAGAACCGGCCTACCAGACCGAACCTCCGCTGATCAGCGGACTCTACCGCGACGGCAAGCGTAAAGCCCTGGGCGGCGTGCTGGCCGGTATTGCCTACAAATATAAATTTGACGTGGTCTGGGCCCGGATGATCTTCCTGGTATTTACCCTTGGCCTGATCGGTGAAGGCGTAGGTCCCGGCCTGATTCTTGTTTACCTGGTGTGCTGGGTGGTCATGCCTGTACGGTACGACCTGGAAGATAACCCGTTGGTACGGAAGCTCTACCGGAATCCTGACGACAAGGTGATTGGCGGGGTAGCCTCCGGACTGGCCTCTTTCCTGCGGATGGACGTGAAGATCGTTCGTATTATCTTTGTGGTATCGGCTTTCCTGGTCATTGGCATCATCCTGTACCTGCTGTTGTGGATCCTGGCTCCGCTGGCCCGTTCGGTGACCCAGAAGCTTCAGCTGGAAGGCCAGCCGGTCACTATTCAGAACATTGAGAAATCTGTACGGATCAAAGAAGGAGAGCAGCCGGTTAAAACCGAGAGTGCCTTGTCGAAGATCCTCCTTTTCCCTTTCCGGCTGATCGGGCTGTTTTTCTCCCTCCTCGGAAAGCTGGTACGCCCTTTCGGGGCGCTGCTCAAAGTGCTGGCCGGTGTTGTGCTTATCCTCACCGGGATATCCATAGCCTTTAGCGCGCTGGTAGGCCTGGGGGCTTTCTTCGGCCTGCTGAATTCTTACCAATGGTTTGACACCGGCAACCTGGAGCTCAACTACATTGTTGCCGAAATCCCCCCGTTGGGTGGAGTATTTGCCTTCTTCACTATCTTTATTCCCGGCCTGGCCCTTATTTTTGCCGGTACCATGCTGATTGTGGGCAAGGCCATTGGCAACCGGAACTTCTGGCTGACCCTCCTGCTGCTCTGGTTCACGGGCATTGTCGGAGCCGTATCCGTCGGCACCAAATACTCGCTGAACTTTGCCAACCGCGAAACAACAGAAACGGAGCAGTCTTTTATTCCTCTGAAAGACGAAGTGCTGATCCTTGACGCCAGGAGCGCCGAGACCTACCGGAACGGTGTGCGCCCCTCTTTCTCCGTGGCGGGCACCAACCTGGATAAAGTTTATGTAACTAAAATAGCGAAATCCAACGGGCCTACCTCCCGCGACGCGAAAAGGTTTGCAGAAAACATAAAATACGCTATCGTCCAGGACGGAACGGCACTTACCTTTGACAATAACTTTACTACCCGTGAAGGCGACCCCTTCCGCGACCAGTCGGTAAGGCTGGAGATAGAAATCCCGAAAGGTACACGTTTCCGGTTTACCAAACGGTACCTCGATGCCTTCGGATTTCCCTGGAATATAAGCCGTGCCGGCTTCAACTACGACTACTCCGGTCAAAACACGTTTATCGTGAATGAGACCGGCGAAATTCAGTGTCTCGACTGTCCGCAGAGTGACCCTTACGAAAACGTTGAGCGCGATTTTGAGGATGAGGCTTTCGGTAGCGAATTTGAAAACTGGGAAAACCGGCCGCATAACGTGATCATCAGGCCGGGCTCGGCGATTGACAAGGTGGAGATCGGCGAAAAATTCAGGATCCTGCTGGTAAGAGCCGATTCTACGGCCGTTAAGCTGTATTCTAACGAAGAAAGTAACATTGACGATACCCGCGTGCAGGTAGTCAACGGGAAGCTGACGGTAAACTACCGCGACCCTTTCAAAAAACACGACAGCGAGACCCTGGTATTCATCAGCACACCGGGTATTTCCGGGGTATCTATTGAAAATGAGGCCATCCTGAAGATGTATGGTTTTGAAAATGTTTCCAAAGCAGATATCTCTGTTTCGGAAAACAGCAAGGCGGCCATTCATCTGAACGCCCGCAACCTGGCGCTGAATGTAGATGACCGGTCAAATGTGCTGCTCCTGGGGCAGATCGAAGACCTGAAAGCCACTGTTTCAGACCGGAGCATACTCAAAGCGCAGCAGGCCAAGATCACAAATGCCGCGATCTCCGCCACCTCCTCAAGCGTAGCTGAGCTGGGCAAAGTGAAAAATAAAACGTTCAGACCGGAAAAAGATTCGATCATCAAAGACGAGGATAATTAAATTTTATAGTGTTAGAATAGTTGGAAAAACAGGGGCGGGTTCGCTCCTGTTTTTTTGTGAAAGGACAGTAAGAGATTCGACCCCTTACTTCCTACTTGATTGCCCTTTTGTTCCTACAAAATTATTCGTTCAATTTTTGTAGAATTAAGGGAAATTTCAACTAACACTACTTTATTCCTACATTTTCCCAAAATGTCCTTTTCCTATATTTTTTCTTCAATTTAGACAAGACGATATTTTCGAATTCTAGTTTTACATTCCTATCTGAATCTCCTTTCAAATCATGGTTAACTTCCTTCCAATTATACAAATCCTGTATATCACAAATTGAAACCAAGCCAACAATAGTCTCATTCTTGTTTTTCTCTTGGATAATGGTTTTAAATATTGTACCCGTATTTACATTCTGAAAGTAAAATGAATACCATAGTTTTCTAGAATCTGTGTAGGAATCTTTAAATTCCGGATGTCTGGATAATGACAAATCCGGATACTCCTTCTTTAGATTCTCTAAGTCTGCTATTAATTCTTTCTCACTACACTCATTAAAAACATATTCTTCCCTGTATGGATAACTCCCCACAGAAAACAGATCACATGAATACAGAGCTACTGAGAAAATACTCAAAAAAAATATACTTTTATTATTCATAAATCAATATCATTTAGGGGGACTAGGTTTATTTGTTACTCCCATACTAGAAACTTTATAATCTAAATAAATACTAATACCAGCATTTTTATCGACTAAAAACTTGTAAATGGATTAGGGGTAGCTGTTAATCCAAGACCTAACGCTTGAAGCCTTTCTTTGGGCATAACCTCTTTCATAATAGTCGCCTAAATAGTTCTTAGGGTTGTTACCCTCTGGGTATGTCAATCAAATAAGTTTTCACCTACAGTGGAAGGGCTTAAACACGTAACACATTGCGGTTTAACAGAGTTGCCATCTTCCTTGTTTTGTTTTTATCTTTATCATCTCCATTACCCCTAACTCCATCCATAAACGCTGCAATCTCCTCAGGGATATCCGTTCACCCACATACCGTTAGGAAAGAGGATTATTCAGCACATAATTATACCCCAAATATCTGTAGTACAGCTCAGTCACCGAAAGGTAGCTTTCCCTATAATTCCCAACGGTTCGTGTCTGTATAACTGTCCGACCAACATTTCAAACTTTCAACTCAAAGAATTTTATACTTGTATGCGCAAGACAATTTTTCTTTTCTCTTGCCAAACAAGGCTC
>Ga0222423_1000143_pt1 | contig 68292 bp, 62 predicted proteins | sample 3A0metagenome_FD_182472 | JGI IMG/M metagenome (GOLD analysis project Ga0222423, IMG submission 182472) | Enriched microbial communities from leaf-cutter ant dump, University of Wisconsin, Madison, United States - 3A0 (version 2) | ecosystem: Environmental > Terrestrial > Nest > Insects nest >...
TCGCTATTTTAAGCGTCACCCCGAAGTGAAATTAATTGCTGTTGTTGGTAGCGTCGGTAAGACAAGTACTAAAATTGCTATCGGTACGGTGTTATCTGAATCATTTCGTGTCCGACTTGAAGAGGGTAACCATAATGCCGAATTAAGTGCGCCGCTTGCCATTCTAGGCGTTGCCTTTCCGGATAATATCCGTAATCCTTTTCAATGGATGCGAGTACTGAGCGCCGTTAATAAGCGTGTTAAGGCCGAATCGGATGTTGATGTTATTGTGCAAGAATTAGGCACCGATCGAATTGGTCAGATCCCTCATTTCGGAACGTATCTTAACCCCGACATTACTGTTGTGACGTCGGTTGCGCCTGAGCATATGGAATTTTTCAAAACGCTCGACGCTGTGGCCGAAGAAGAACTTTCTGCTGTGAACTTTAGTAAGTCAGCGCTTATTAACCGTGACGATATTGATGGTAAATATGCTGAGGATATTCGAAATGCCAATATTTCTACTTACGGCACTACTGACACGGCTGAGTATCGGTTTACGACGTCCGACTACACCTACGTAGATGGGTTTACCGGCACGTTTACTGCGCCTGAATGGCAGGGATCACAACCCGTGACGCTGAAACTTGTCGGTGATCACAGCACTCGTGCAGCGGTTGCAGCCGGTGCTGTTGGTATTAGACTTGGAATGAACCAACAGGCAGTGACGGCTGGGATGGCTAAGATTCAGGCAGTGAAGGGGCGCATGAATATATTACGGGGTGTTGAAGGTTCGGTTATTATTGACGATTCATATAATTCGAGCCCACTAGCTGTGGCGTCGGCGCTACGTGCGTTGTATCAAATGAATGTACCTGGGCGGATTGCGGTGCTCGGAAGTATGAACGAACTAGGTGATACATCAGAGGCGGAACATACTGCTGTTGGAAAATTATGTGACCCAGCTGAACTGACGCATGTTATTACCGTGGGCGAGGAAGCGGAAAAATACCTCGCACCAGCTGCTCGTGCAAACGGTTGTCATGTTGTCAGTTTTAAAAGCGCCCTTGAGGCTGGCGCCTGCGTACATAAACTCCTCGACCAAGGTGGGGCGGTGCTCTTCAAAGGCTCGCAAGGAGGAATTTATCTTGAGGAGGCCATAAAAATTATTCTTCACTCAACTGACGATGAAGAGCAGCTGGTGCGCCAGTCTGAGGCATGGCTTGAAAGGAAGCGGCAGTTTTTTGAATCGCTAAACAGATAGCAATCTCTCTGTTTCCATGCCTGCTTGTGCTATACTACTCTTGATATGAGGCGATACAACCCGGCGGAAATTGAACCAAAATGGCAGCAGCTTTGGCGTAATCAGCATGCAAGTGCTGCGATTGATTATGACCTACGGCCAAAAACCTATATTTCGGCTATGTTTCCATACCCAAGCGGGGCAGGAATGCACACTGGGCACGCCTTCGAACACTCAATCGTTGATGCGATCGCTCGTTTCCACCGCCAACATGGCCACAACGTCTTAAACCCAATGGGCTGGGATGCTTTTGGTTTGCCAACCGAAAACTTTGCCATTAAAACAGGTACGTCACCAATTGTAGCGACCGAAAACTTTATTGCGAACTTTAAAACGCAAATTGAACGGATTGGTTCGAGTATTGATTGGTCTCGTGAAATTAATACTAGTGATCCTGAGTACTACAAATGGACACAATGGATTTTTGGTGAATTTTATAAACGTGGTCTGGCCTATCAAAAAGAAGCCTTGCAGTGGTGGTGTCCAGTTGATAAGACCGTTCTTGCGAACGAGCAAGTTGTTGATGGTTGTTGTTGGCGCTGTGGCAGCGCAGTTGAAAAAAAATCAATGAAGCAGTGGTTCTTTAAAATTACCGACTACGCCGATGCGCTGCTTGATGAGATAGAAGACCTCGATTGGCCACAAAAAATTAAAACAGCGCAAACTAATTGGATTGGTCGTTCGGCTGGTGCGGAAATTACGTTTGGACTTTCAGAAGGTACGGGCGATATTACCGTTTTCTCAACCCGTCCTGACACTATTTTTGGCGCATCTTTCTTGGTATTAGCACCTGAACATCCATTAGCGCTGAGTTTAGCGACGGGTGATTTCAAAGAAGCGGCCGAGGACTATATAAAAACTGCGGTCAAGAAATCTGAAATTGAACGAACTAATGATACGAAAGAGAAAACCGGCGTATTTACTGGTTCATATGTTGTGAATCCTGTTTCGGGTGAGAAGGTTCCTGTATGGGTAGCTGATTATGTATTGGGCGGTTACGGCACCGGTGCGGTTATGGGCGTGCCAGCTCATGACGAGCGAGATTATGCCTTCGCAGATAAGTATTCACTTCCAATTGTTGAAGTCATTGAAAAACCGGCCGATAGTGCTGAAGTTGTTTATCATGGTGAGGGCCAACTAATTAATTCGGGCAAGTTTACTGGCACGACTTCAAGTGATGCTCGAGAAGAGATTGTGGCATGGTTGGAAGAAAACGGTAAGGGTGCTTCAAAGACAACCTATAAAATGCGGGACTGGCTGATTAGTCGTCAACGCTACTGGGGCGCACCAATTCCAATTATTCATTGTGAAGAACATGGTGCAGTGCTGGTTCCCGAAGATCAGCTCCCTGTACTACTACCTGAAGTTGAAGATTTTGCGCCAAAAGGTGATGGACGATCAACCTTGGCGCATGCGACTGAGTGGGTAAATACAACCTGTCCTGAATGTGGCAAGCCCGCCAAGCGTGAAACTGACACTATGGACGGCTATGCCTGTTCAAGTTGGTACTTGCTTCGGTATGTTGATCCGCACAATGCCGAAAAGGCCTGGGATCCTGAAAAGGCGAAATATTGGAATCCGCTTGATTTCTACGTTGGCGGCGACCATGCCGTCGCACACCTTTTGTACGTTCGTTTTTGGTCGCATGTGTTTTACGACATGGGGCTTGTTGGCGCTAAAGAACCAGTGAAGAAGTTAGTCTACCACGGTTACATTAACGCCGAAGACGGCCGCAAGATGAGTAAAAGCCTAGGTAATGTGGTTGACCCACTGGAAATTATTAATCAAGGGTACGGTGCTGATGCACTTCGAACATACCTGCTGTTTATGGGCCCTATCGAACTCGATGCCAACTGGGATTCGCACGGTATTGCCGGAATTTATCGATTCTTGAACCGTGTCTGGACATTGGTCCAACACTACGATGCTGCTTCGAAAGATGTAATGAAAAATGATGATGCCTTACGGATTTCGCAGCACAAAACGATCCGTAAAGTCACCGATGACATTCGTCGATTGAGTTTTAATACCGCCATAGCTGCGCTGATGGAATTCGTAAACGACCTGTATAAATACAAGGTTGACGGCTATTCTGAAGGCATCTGGAAAGAGGGCTTGAGTGCACTTGTCCAGATGATCGAACCATTTGCGCCACACATGGCGAACGAACTATGGGAGCAACTTGGACACGAAGGACTGGTGCAGGATGCACAGTGGCCTCAATGGGATGAAGCACTTACCGTGGATGCGGTGATTACAATCGCTGTTCAGGTAAACGGTAAACTTCGTGGGGAAATTGAAGTGGCAAAAGACGCTGACCCAGAAGAAATCAAAGCCATTGCGTTAGCGCATGAAAATGTTGCTAAGTTCGTGACGGGCGAGCCAAAGAAGGTTATTTATGTGCCTGGTCGACTTGTCAGTGTCGTAGTTTAAAGAAGTTACTGGTCGCTTTCGTGACCTTCAACGGCAGTCGGAATAGTTAATTGTTCACCAGGTTGGAGACCATTTTTTAATGCTTCGGCATTGTTAGGGTCGTTGGTTATTGCTTTGACGGCATCGCGGATGTCAATGGCATCAACGCCTTTAATTGTTTCTGCGGCATCAAATATGCCATCGCCTGGTTGGACGGTGTAGGTGGTCTCTTCACCGGAGAAGTTTGGAGTTGATGAGTTATCATCCATTGCATGCGCTCCGGCAACTATGGCGGTCAACCCGGCGACAGCGGCAGCCGATTTTCCAATGGTATTCTTGATTCGGCCCGATCGATTGGTTTTTTCTAGGTTAGTAGGGAGTCCTATTGTGGCAGATTGCTGACGCTGAGCCTCGTATTGAGGTGATGGGCTTGGTTCTCTTTGGGGATTACCTAGCGCCAATGCTTGGTCATTGTCATCGAGAAAATTTGGAGCAACATCTTTGGCCTCATCATCTGGTAAGAAGTTTTCATGGGGTTGAACGTACGTGTTAGCTTCTGCTGACGAAGAGTCTTGGGCGGGATTCGGAGCATCTTCCTTAAAGAAATCAATCTCGGGTTGCGGCCTAGTGGCGCCTTGTTCTTCAGAGCCTCCTAAATAATCAGGAGCGGGTTCTACTGTATCGCCGAGTAAGCTACGAGCTGCTTCTGCGTGAGGTTCTAGGGTGTCATCAGATAAGAAGTTTTCAGGTGGTTTAACAGGTGCTTCCGTTTCTGGCGTTAAAAAATCTTGGGCAGATTCCGGCTCTAGAGCCTCTACATCAAAAAGTTGTTCCTTTGGTTCATTGTTTGGTGGTGTTGTTGGTTTTTCTGTCATGTTATCAATACCATATCATAATGCTTATGTAAAATCTAGTGGTTGTGACCCTTGAGAAACCATACCAAAAATAGTATAATGACCCTAAGAGTTAATAACACCTAGGAAAAGGAGCACTTTGAATGGCACAACCAAAGAAGCAGAGTAGCCCACGAAAGACGGGTCTGCGCCGTAGTCACTTACGACTGACACTTGCTCGTCGTGTGAACGGCAAGTCACCAGTAAAGGTTAAGACTACCCGCCGTGAAACTGGCAAAGCACTTTAAGCTACATTTACAATAACAAGAGAACCTACGCATTATGGCATCTAATCGTCATCTCGGTCGCATCGTCGCACTACAAACACTTTACGAATATGAATTCCGTAAAGAATCTGCTGACGACTCTGTTGATGTGAAAGAAATTCTTTCACGTAATCTCGAGCGTTACGAGACCGCAATCGACGATACGAAGTTTGTTGAAACTCTTGTGAACGGCGTTTTGAAAGAACAAAAAGCCATCGACAAGAAAATTCAACCAATTGCCCCAGATTGGCCAATTGAGCAGATCGCTCGAGTTGACCGTAATATCCTAAGGCTTGGCGTATATGAATTATTACACCAAGCTAAAATTGTTCCACCAAAAGTGGCAATCAATGAGGCAGTTGAACTGGCCAAAGCGTTCGGTTCGGATAACTCCAGCAAGTTTGTGAACGGCGTCCTTGGAACGGCGTATCGCACCCTTGTAGAGGGAGCCGACAATGGCAGCAGCACCACAGTTTGATAAGTTTAAGCAATACTTTTCACGCAAAAAAACATCTATTCAAGAAATTGTTCGAGAACCGACCGCCGGTGGGATTGTCTTTCGCCATGGTAAAAAAGGTGTCGAGATCCTTTTAATCCAAGATGCTAAAGATCGCTGGACGATTCCAAAGGGTCACATTGAAGAAGGTGAAACCGCCCAACAGACCGCTCGCCGTGAAATTGGTGAGGAAGCCGGCCTTAAAGAGGTTGATATTCTGGGCTGGCTTGGAAAAATTCACTTCCGCTATCGTCGAGTCGACAAATTAGTTCTTATGACCACCCAAATTTATTTAGTGCGAGCTAAGGGCGATACTGATGCTATTCAAAAGGAAGAATGGATGAATGGCATTAAGTGGTTTAAGTTTCACGATGCTCTTGATGCAATTGAATATGAAGATATAGGTAAACTAATGCTTCTTGCTATGAAGCGCATTCGACAGGAGAACTTGTAATGAGTGGAATGCAAACGGCTCCGTATCAGCAATTCGCAAAGACTATTTTAGGGTTTGAATTCAAAGACATCGATTTACTTGTTACCGCCTTGACGCACCGTAGCTATGTGAATGAGCATCGCAAAAGTGTTTCGGAACACAACGAACGACTCGAATTTTTAGGTGATGCCGTGCTAGAGCTCGTTGTGACCGATTATCTGTTTCGAAACTATGATGAGGCAGAGGGTATTTTAACTAGTTGGCGAGCGGCGTTGGTGCGAACTGAAAGTATTGGCGAGGCCGGCCAAAAAATCGGCTATGAGCCACTCGTGCGCATGAGCCGTGGTGAGAAGCATGGTAGCGAACGTGCTCGGCTACAAATTTTAGCCAACGCTTTTGAAGCATTGATTGGTGCCATTTACCTTGAGCGGGGCTACGCCGACGCTGAAGTGTTTATTACCAAGCATATTATCACTAAGCTCGACGCTATTCTGAAAGAGGGATCATGGCGCGATCCAAAGTCACACCTCCAAGAGGTTATGCAAAAAATTGATGGTCTGACGCCTCGGTATGTTGTGCTGGATGAAGTTGGACCTGACCACGATAAGATATTTACTCTCGGTGTATATTCGGGTGAGCGTTTGGTGAGCAAGGGCACCGGCCCAAGCAAGCAAGCCGCCCAACAAGAAGCGGCCAAAGCTGCGCTTGCAACCTACCACTCATAACACCGACACGGGCGCTTGACTTACAGAGATAAAACGTGTAAAATAGCCAGAGAATTTAGAAAAGACTAAAGAGAGTTAAAGGAAAAGTTTAATTTATGCTCGCAATTCGTTTGCAACGTGTCGGACGTGCTGGTTACCCAACCTACCGCCTGGCAGTACAAGAAGCGCAGCGCCACCCATCAAGTGGTCGTGTTGTTGCTTACGTAGGAAACTACAACCCACATACTAAGGATGCTCACGTTCAAGTTGAGCTCGCTCAAAAATACCTCGACAACGGTGCACAGCCAACCCCGCGTGTTGTCAAGCTCCTCAAAGACGCAGGTGTGAAGCTTCCTAAGTGGGTCAAAGACGTATCTGCAGACAAGCAAAAAGCTATCCGTAATCCTGAAAAGCTCCGCAAGAACCAACCAGCTGTTGAAGCCCCAGAGGTTGTTGAAGAAGCGCCAGCGGAAGAAGCCGCCTAAGTCTTAAATATGTATATTTCTTAACCCACCTTTTGGTGGGTTTTGTTTTTACGGTGCGTCCTAGCGCTAATCGCATTACGCTTGTGATACAATAATATTACGATACTTTGACAGAGACCGGAGGAGGGCATATGTCGACCATAGACCAGCAGTTCATAGAATATATCGTAAAATCAGTCGTTGGGCATCCAGACGACGTTGTTGTCGAGCGAATTATCGACGAGAAAGGGGTCCTGCTTACTTTAACGGTAAATCCTGAAGACCTCGGCCGAGTGATCGGTAAGCGTGGCGTGACTGCACAAAGCCTACGTACGCTACTTCGTGCACTTGGCACCAAAAATGATGCTCGTTACAACCTTAAAATTGTAAATAACGACGGGCAGACCGGCGCTACTATGTCGAGTGATGATCGTGCAGAAGTTGTTTCATCATCACCTGCCGAAGTTGTCGAGGCTGTGGAAACATCAACAGATGAATCTGTGGACAACACTTCAAGCCTTGCAAAAAAGACTCGTGAAGAGCTTGCAGAACTCGACGATCTTGATATATAATCACAAGCAGTTCAACAATCAACTTTGAACTGCGAGAAACAGCTCATGCGAGCGACAAATCACCACATTTGTTGAGAGCTTATGTGTTCAAAAAACCGCCATTACCGGCGGTCTTTTGTTTTGTTGAGTTTTTAAAGTTGGGTAACAACCAAAGGTATCGATGATTCAATACATTTGGTTGTTACCCGAAGCGGCGCCTCGGACAACAACTTGTTGGCTGGTGCTGCTTCAGGAAGAGAGAAGGGTCTCCGTGTTGACGGAGTCGCAGGCGTGAAAGGGCACGTACTCGTAGACGGTTTTCTTGTTGCCGTCAGCTACTTGTTGAGTGATCTCGACGATCAGTACCGACGAGTCATCAAACAAGTAGTCTTCCAGCTCGCCACGGCTTACAGTACCCTTATGCACCGCACCAGAGCGCACGGTAACCTCAACATAGAGACTCTCGCTCTTGATGCGCTTCCTCTCGGCCTTCTTGGCCTTGGCTCGCTCCTTCTTGATGCGCTTCCTCTCGGCCTTCTTGGTCTCGGCTTCAAACGCAGCAAGACCCTGAATCTCGCCCAAGTCAATCTCGGCCATGTTCTTCCATTCTCTCAAAGTACACACAATTGTGTATGTAAGCTATACTATAATATATTTACAATCCCGTCAATGCCTTGTACACTAGTAATGATGAAGAAATTCCAAGTCATAACGCTGTTTCCGGAAATGTTTGACGGCGTGCTGAATAGCTCTATGCTGTGGAAAGCTCAGAAGCAAGAAGCGGCTGAGTTTAATTTGATTAATCTACGTGATTATGGGGTTGGTCCGCGCAAGCAGGTTGACGACACACCTTACGGAGGTGGCGATGGTATGCTCCTCAAGCCAGAGCCATTATTTGCGGCGGTTGAAGCAGCGAAGAAGAACGATCCAACGGCAAAGGTGCTGCTGATGACCCCTAGAGGGCAACAGTGGAGGCAGTCACTGGCGCAATCGTATGCCGATTCTGATACGGGTTATATTTTTATTTGTGGACGCTATGAAGGCTATGACGAACGGATCGTGAGCTTGGTGGATGAACAGGTGAGGGTAGGTGAGTATGTGCTGACTGGTGGTGAATTGCCTGCCATGACAATTATTGACAGTATTGTACGACTTATTCCTGGGGTGCTCGGCGGCGAAGCCAGCGCTGAAATCGAGAGCTTTTCGGACGGCGAGACGCTTGAGTTCCCGCAATATACTAAACCGGCCGAATTTAACGGTATGAGCGTACCGGACGTACTACTGAGTGGCAACCACGCCGAAATCGCCAGGTGGCGGGCTGAAAACTCTCACAAGGCCTGAGGCTTATAAGAGACAAAAGAAAAACCCGCTAAAAAGCGGGTCTCTCCTGTTGTGGTGGATATCGTATAGCGCTAGCTACAACAAATAAAAAATTTTTTGAATTTTTTTGGAGTGTTTGTTTTTGTAACTTACGCTTGTTGATACTGTAACTGATTGAAATCAAAAGCGCAAGCAATATGTTAAAAATAACAACAATTTGTGTAACAGAGCTCACAAACGTATACTTAAACTATGAGTTTCTTTGTTACATCAACACCTGCTCCAGCACCACGTATTCCGCAAATCACTCAAGTTTCGCTGTTCTATGCGGGTCTGCTGGTCATTATGGCGGTGACACAACTCTTTACATTTGATTCCTTTAACCAGCTCATCTACTCGTTTAATCTACCGATAAGTTTAGTTGTAGTCAGCGGCTTTCCTGCAATTATTATTGCTAGTGAAGTATTTGCGTTGCCATTTTTGCTTCGTATGTCCACGAGCGTAGCCTTTCGATGTTTGAGTATGTTTTTAGGATGGCTTGTTGCGGGTCTATGGTTATTTGTAAGCATTTGTATCGTCAATAGTTATCCTGCCGTCAATTCAGTAGGGTTTTTAGGCACCGTGATTGATTTAGTGCCGGGTTGGTGGGCGGTCTCGTTGTCGTTGTTATTTGCCACGCTTGCGGCGTGGGCAAGTTGGGGGTTATGGCCTGCAAGGCTTTATAAAAAATAGTTGAGAAATAGCTTCATCGAGGGTATGATGAGAGCATAACGGAGGGTTTCGGTATGGAGTATATATCAAAACTAGAACACACTATTGGTGGGTGGTTAAAAAATGCACCGCACCTACCGGTCGATGCACGTAAATGGATTGCAACAAACAGTTGGTGGATTGTAACGGTTCTAACGGTGCTAGATGCGATTGCTATCGTTATACTTATCACATCAGTATTAGGTAATATGGCAGTCATCGGCAGTACAGTGGCGTCATATTACGTATCAACTACATTCTTGACGGTGACTCTTATTAGATCAATCGTATCACTCGTGTTTTGTGTTATTGAGTTCATTCTTTTGATAATGGCCATACGCCCATTGCGCGAGAAACAGAAAAAGGGATGGGTTCTGATGTTCGGTGTGTTACTGCTTGGTGCAGTCTCGGCCGTTGTGAGCGCACTAATTACTCTTAGTGTCTTTAATTTTATTCAAAGCATTATTTTTAGTGCACTTTGGCTGGCGATTAGTGCCTACTTCCTTTTCGAGATCCGTAGTGAATTTGCCCATGTAGAGCGCTCGGCCGGCGCTAAAAAGTCGTAAAGTACTCAAAGAACAACAAACGGCTAACACTTGAGCATTTACCCCTATTACGGTATAATACATCGGTACCGCAACCGATACTAATAGGGTGTCGCCAAGTGGTAAGGCACCAGGTTTTGGTCCTGGCATTCGGGGGTTCGAATCCCTCCACCCTAGCCAAATAAAACACCGTCTTAATGACGGTATTTTATTTAGCAGACATTGACATTTTATTACTTTTGTAGTATAATGTCCCTACTTCGTGAGGAAGACTCCGAAGGTACCTTAAAGCCTTCTGTTAGCTCCTCGCCTCTATCAATTGGAGAAATAATGCCTAATTCCAAGGTTACCGCTCTTCCTGCTATGGGCGAGATGGTACGTCGACTTGAAGAAGTACTCGACGATACGAAGGTGGCGCAGCAGCTTGCTACGCTCATCATCAAGCACACCGCTACCGATAGCGGTATGTTGAATGGCTACGACGTGACGGCTGGATTGAATCGTGCCATCTACGATTTTCCTTCGCCGCCGATTGCCGCTGTTCTCACTGTCTATGTCGAGAAAATCATCATCGCCCTGGTGGACGATGAGACCGTGCGGTATGATGCACTGCGTCGCCTAAGCCAGATGGCGGAGAGCCGGCGTTGATCAGCTAACAGACTGCTTCCAGGAGAAAGAAATTTCTCCTGGCAGTCCCTAGAAACAGTATGGAGAATAGTGTTACTAGGTTCTGACGGTAGCCCGTAGCGCGTGCTTTCCTGTATAGTAAAAGTGATATGTCACTACGAAGTAAAGTATCAACTTTCTTTCACCGCTACTTGAACGTGCCGTATGCGCTTCATACCTACGAATTTCGTTCACCGAAAAAGCCAAAAATGACCTTTGTGTTAATTCATGGCATCGGCAATTCACTGCATGCCTGGGACGACGTAGTTGCGCAGATGCCAGAAGATGTCCGTATTATTGGCATTGATCTACTTGGGTTTGGAGAATCGCCGAAGCCAGACTGGGTGGCGTACAATGCAAAAACGCAAGCTCGATCGGTGGGATTTACGCTGCTTAGGCTGCGCATCCCTCGACAACCAGTACTCGTCGGGCATTCGCTCGGTTCGCTGGTGGCTGTAGAGGTTGCGAAGCGATATAGCTTGTTGCCGCAGCGATTGGTCCTTTGCAGTCCGCCATTTTATACCTCAACGCAAACAGGTAAAAGACATCTTTCGGCCGATGAGAGCCTGAGGTCGTTGTATTCGTTTGCAAAAGACCACCCCGATCAATTAACGCATCTATCGTCATTGGCGGTTAAACTAGGTATTGCTAATAAGGTCACCAATATTACACCAGAAAATGTTGCTTCGTATATTGCAACGCTTGAATCATGCATTATTAACCAAACGACACTTGATGATGTGCAGAAATTAACGTTACCAATTGATATATTGTATGGGGCATTTGATCCAGTTGTGGTTGGTAAGCATATTACGGCATTAGATAAAAATAATGATAATGTAACTGTTAAACGAGCTGCAGTTGCCCACGAGATTATGGGTAGGTATGTGACGGTTGTGGCTGACCATCTAAAAGCACTTATATAATTTAAATCGAGTTAATTACCGAGAAGTGTCTCCTCTTTTTGAAGGCTAATAGCAAAATGTGCACCTGATTTTGTAGGGACGAGTTGAATCGTGCCTTTAAATTGCTCTTGCACTAGATGCCGAGCAATATATAGCCCGACCCCCATCCCATAAGGCTTGCCGCTTGCCACTGGCGTAAATAGCGAGGCGAGTTGATCATCGTTAATCCCTACACCAGTATCAATAATTGAAATGATAAGCATTCGAGCCGTCTCTTTTAAAGTGACGGTGACCTTTGGTGACGGCATGTCGCAACACGCATCGAGTGCATTATTTAATACGACGGAAATAATTTGCTTAAGCGCAAGCGGGTTGCCCCTGAGTGCCACCTTTCGTTTTGTAACTGTCGAAGAGCGGACAAGGCGGACGTGCCGCTGGACGAATTTTGGCCGTAAGTCTTTTATAAATTGATTTATCACTGGTATGGCATTAAATAATTCGTCGTGATCATAAGAGTTAAGTTGAGAACGTGCTTGGCGAACGGTATTATTGATGTGCTCAATGCTTTGCTTGGCATTTTGGAGCGCTTTTGTTTGCTGGTGGTGATACGATTCATCAAGATCGACGATATCAAGGTTTAAGACGCTGACGTGGTTTGATAATTCGTGAAGCGTGGCTGCTGCCGATTGCCCAAGTAGCGCAAACTTGTGAAGCTCGCGAAATTGATTTAACTGAGCTAATCGCAGTGCGGCAGATTCTTTTTCAAGTTCAATACTAAGTACATCTTTTTGAGCAAGCAGTTGAGCTTCGGCTTGTTGTGTACGAAGTAGGTTTTTCTCACATTGATTGCCTGACGCCCACGAAACAAAGGCGAAAGCACCGAATACAACAGAATACAGTATGACATCCTGTACCCCAGAAGGATGAGACAGGGCTTTGAGGTGTGGTTGAAATATTTCGGTTGAATGAATGTACTGGACGACAAGTAGCACTAGAATGCTAAGCACCGTAACTGGAAAGATTGCTTTGGTGCCCATGAGGATGCTTGGCAGTATGACGGCAAAGCAGATGATCAGAAGACCAATCGGAGCGTTAAGCCCCCAGAATAACAGTGTAAAAAATGCAAGCGCTTCGTAGAAAATGATAAGCAACCAGTTGGTTATTGTAATGAGACGGCGGTATAGGGAGATTTTGCCGATTAGTAAGTATGCAATAATTACCGCTCCAATCCAAGTGCGCCCGTCGAGCCAAGCTACTTGGCCAACGGTAGCAAAATATACCATGAAAACAAACAGTATCACTGATACAATAAGGGTTCCGTTAAGAATAATGGCGGTGATTTTTTCTGATGCTACGCCGCCAGGATGATTGAATGAAGAAATATTCATTTTCTAGCCTTCTATGGGCGGCGGCGGACCGATTTATTGTCTTCAGGCGCATCGACCATATATCCAAGGCCGTACACAGTTTTAATAAGCGGATAATTAAATGGCCGATCGATTTTATCACGAAGTTGCTTGATGTGGACATCGACCGAACCGACCCAACCCGCACTGGTTGATGACCAGGCGTGGTCGACGATATTTTGCCGAGACATGATGCGACCAGCATTAATGACAAGATATTCTAAAATATCAAACTCTTTGCGGCGAAGCTCGATGGCGACGCCCGCCCGTGAGACAGTTCGTTTGGTCGGGTTGAGTATAAGCTCACCAACGGTTAGGACGGGGGTGTTGCTATTCCTCACTCGCCGCCGTGCTAGGGTATTGATGCGTGCACGTAATTCATCGACATCGAATGGTTTTGTAATATAGTCGTCGGCGCCATTATCAAGTAGAGTCACACGGCTGAGTATGGTGTCGACACCGGTGACAATAAGTATTGGTATGTCATGTGATAACTGCCGAATTTGTTTACATATTTCAAGACCTGGTGCATCTGGCAGCCCGAGGTCGAGTAGGACGATATCAAACGCATTGGTTGCAACTTGGTGAAGCCCCTTATCGCCAGATTCGGCCGTCTCAACGATATACCATTTTTGAAGTTGTTGTTTAATACGACCCGCAAGCCTTGGGTTATCTTCGATCACCAATACTTTCATACCACCCTCATGTTATTAATAATTTAATACTATCCCCAATGTACACTTAATTTATTAAATAATTATTAAATCTATATGTGAAATGAAATAAAATTTTGTGAGATATAAAAATTCTTGCGTAGGAGGCTTTTGACGTATACTAATAGTAATGCTAGGCACTATCGCTCTTCACTTTATCGCAGATATTCTTGTTATACCCGTCGTCCTTATTGGCGCTTGGGCCCTCTTGTTCAAAGTCCCTAAAAAGGGTCGTTTTGAGGCATATTGTCGTATTCTTATGGCGGGACTTACTGCCTATATGCTTGCAAAGTTTATCGGTACAATTTATCAGCCCGAAACACTTCGACCGTTTGAAATTCTTGGTGTTGACCCAGGTGCACTCTATCTTAACAATCCTGGCTTTCCCTCGGACCATGCTTTATTTGTGACGGCAATAACCTGTGCGGTGTGGTTTGAGACGCGCATGAGGAATGTGAGTATCCTACTTGCGTCATTTGTGGTAATAATTTGTATCGGTCGAGTGGTCGCATTAGTTCACACACCGCTCGATGTTATTGGGGGTGTAGTCATTGCGTTGACAGGTGCTTTATGGTACAGTAATAGTCCAAACAAGCAGGAGGTACACGGTCATGGCAAAGGTCATAGCAAATGAGCAGAGCGTCATAGCTGAACCGTGGTGGGCAAAAGGGTATGCGGCCTATATTGGGCTAGCGGCTGGTCTTATCTGGTGGGTACTTACCGTAATATTGAGGCAATATGTAGTCGAGCCAATCGCCTGTCGAGATCTCTCTTCGGCAACAACTTGTGTGAATTCACTTGATAGTAGTGGCAATATCGCTGCGGTGTTGGTTGCAGCTTTTGCCTTATTTTCGCTTATCCGGTTTTCACAGCCTCGGCCAATCATTATTGCTATCGCATCACTCGTGGCGCTGTGGGGGTTAGCCGGTCTTGTCGATGGACTCGCTTGGTACTGGTCACTTGGGTGGGCAGTGGTTCTGTACGGACTTGGCTACGGATTGTTCTCGATGACTGCACGTATTCCGTGGCTATGGGTATCGGTAACAACGGCAGTGCTTATCGTGGTTCTCACTAGGGTTTTACTGATCTTATAGGCCTGTTATACTAAAGCCATGGAAATGGTGGTAATCATTCTTTTGATAATTGTTGTGCTGGCGCTTGCTGGTGTATTGTTGGCCGTGCTGCAACGATTACGTGACACAAATAAACAAAGTGGCGTTGAGCTTATTAAGGCTGATGTGACCGAACTTAATCGTACTATTGCAACGCTTCAAACAACTTTGGGTGATAAGCTGGAACGTAGCTCGACGCAAATGCAATCCTCTATGCAAAAACAATTGAGTGAAAGTATGAAGCTGGTGGGCGATGTGTCGCAGCGCTTAACAAAACTTGACGAGACTAACCGACGGGTGGTTGATGTGGCTGATGAACTTAAAACATTACAGAATGTATTACAAAACCCAAAACAGCGTGGTGTTTTTGGTGAGTACTATCTTGAGTCGGTTCTTTCAAATATCCTACCGACAAAAAACTTTAAGATGCAATATTCATTTAAGGATGGCGTTATTGCCGATGCGGTCGTAATCCTCGATAAGGGTCAGTTGCTACCAATTGATAGTAAATTTAGCCTCGAAAATTATAACCGTATGGTATCCGCTGGCACCAAGGCCGAACGAGAGGACCTCCTCAAGAAGGTCCGCAACGATCTCAAGGGGCGTATAGACGAAACAAGTAAATATATCCGTCCATCAGAAGGCACGATGGAATTTGCTTTTATGTTTATCCCAAGTGAATCATTGTACTACGACCTTCTTATTGGTGATGTTGGGACGGGCTCGAGCGCCCGTGACCTTATTGAATACGCTTTTCGTGAAAGAAGGGTAATAATTGTCAGCCCGACAAGTTTTATGGCGTATCTTCAAACGGTTCTACAGGGGCTGCGTAGCCTGCAAATTGAAGAGCAAGCAAAGGATATTCAAATTCAAGTCGGAAAGCTTGGTCGCCACATTGCTAACTTCGACACCTACATGGAAAAGCTTGGTAAGTCACTCGGCACGACTGTCGGCCACTATAACTCTGCACACAAAGAACTCGCTAAAGTTGATACCGACGTTATTAAAATTGCAGGTGGTGATGCGGGTGTTGAACCGCTTGTTCTTGATAGGCCTCGTGACGACGAAGCGAATTAATTTACTTGCTAACTAAAAATCCCCGCTCGTACTGCGGGGATTTTTGTATGATTTGTGTATCGACTAGCGAGCAGCTTTGCCCTTAAGTACATCGTATACCAAGAAACCGATAACGGCACCAATAACGGGAGCAAGACCATAAATGATGTATGCCCATGTTGTTGGAACGTATGCTTGAAGCGAAAGCGCAACGGCTGGGTTGATAATGCTACTTGCTGATACAAAGCCAGCAGCGGTAACGCCAACCATCAGCGCCAAGAAAATTCCAAACGCAGCTGAGAACGCAGCTTTGGTGACATTTTTTGTACGGGTAGCAGCGGCAATTGCCACACCGAGGATAGCGGTACCAACAACCTCAGCAAAGAATACATACCATTCTTTTCCAGAGAGTGTTGAAATATCAACGGCGTGGAATAGTGTCGCAGCAGTTTGGCCGTAGGCTTGTTGCTCGGCGGTTGGTTGAGCCGCTCCACCGATAAACGCTGACAGCAAGAAATATGCGGCAGCAGCACCGAGGAATTGTACAAAAATGTACCCAAGCGCACGGAGCCAGCCGATGCGACGAGTTGCCCATGCACCAATTGAAATTGCAGGGTTAACGTGCGCACCAGAGATTGAACCGATTAAGAACACGATACCAGCCAGCCCAAATAGTACGAAGATTGGTTGGCCTTGACCGGCAATAACAATTGACGCAAGCAGGAAAGTACCGAGAAACTCAGCACCAAGTGCACGCCAAAGCGAGCCTGAAAGCATTGAGCTTTCGAGGTGTTGGCCAAGACTCTGCTTCTTTGCGGTCGCAGGAGCAGTCTTGACGGACGTTTTAGTCATCGCTGAAGTTGCCTTCTTGGTCGATGCTTTCTTTTTTGTAACAGAGGCTTTCTTAGTAGCCATATGTTTCCCTCCTATTAGTAAACATGATTTCAGTATACCATAAACGTCACGACGTGAACCGAGAAGTGCTATAGTATAAGAATGAGTTTATATTTGAAGCAGAATGAAACACGGTCGCAGCTCCAAGATAAGTTAGCAAAAGAGCTTCAAGATCGTGCGAGGGAAAAGGCCAAAGAGTCAGAATTGCCTGATGGCGTGAACGATTCTGCTTACATTGAGGGAACAAAACAAACTACGAGCCTTGCGTGGGCATGGCTTCTCATTGGTGTTGCGATAATTGGTGTCGCACTTTGGCTTATTATCCTGTAGTTTACCCTCGCATCACTGCTCGTTCTAGCGTATAATAATGCATACTTATGTCTATATATGATATTGAGGGAGTGAAACAGTCCTTGCTCGAGAGGGTTGCCTTGAGTAATACTCCACGTGATGCGTTAAAAGCAGTCGAACTCCGTGATTTATACGGACGTATCGGTTCACTTCCGGTTGAAGAGCGGGGGGCTTTCGGCAAGCGTGTGAACGAGCTGAAGATTGCTATTGAAGCAGCGGTTGAAATACGTGAGGCCGAGCTTGAAGCTGTTGATGTTGTACCGCTTGATTACACGGCGCCATGGGGTGTAAACGGCACGGCGCCGGCATTTTTGTCAACTGAATATGGGTCCTTTCACCCACTTATGAAAGAACTTGATGTTGTCGTCGATATCTTTACTCGCATGGGTTTTCAAGCATTTGAATCTCGACATATCGACGATGATCACCACATGTTTGGAACGCTCAATTTCCCAGCTGACCACCCAGCACGTGACGGGTATGATACGTTTCGTACAGAAGAGGGCTTTATCCCTCCGGCCCACACCTCAACGATGCAACACCGAATTTTAAAAGCGGGTAAAGCAAATCTAGAGGCGGGCATGCCAATTGCCGCAGTAAGTTATGGTCGTGTGTTTCGCAATGAAGATGTTGACGCAACTCATGAACACACGTTTTATCAATGTGAAGGTGTATTTGTTAGTGAAGAGGCCACACTCGGTCAGATGCTTGGAGTGCTTCGTGGATTCTTCGAAACCTATTACGGACAATCGTTACGCATTAAAACGCAGCCTGCTTATTTCCCATTTGTTGAACCGGGCCTTGAGTTTGCAATTGAAAAGCCTGCGGCATTAGGCGGTAGGCCGGGCGAGTGGCTTGAAATGCTTGGGTGCGGGATGATTCATCCAAACGTTCTGCGTGAGGCAGGCATCGATCCTGCTAAGTATCGTGGTTTTGCCTGGGGTGGCGGCATCGAACGGTTGGTTATGTTGAAATACGGTATTGAAGATCTCCGTCATTTCGAATCTGCAAAGTTGGCATTCTTGAGGAAATTTACATCATGATTATTTCAGTAAACTGGCTTAAAAAATTTACCGACATTCGTAGCTCGATTGACGAACTGGCGTCTCTTATTGGTACTCGCTTGGTTGAGATTGAAAGCGTCGAAAATATCGGTGAAAAATATAAAGACGTTATTGTTGCTAGGGTTGCTGAATGTGCACCTCTAGAAGGCACGGATCATTTAAATGTCGTAAAAATTGACGACGGTAATAAGGTTCAAGGCGTTGAGCGGGATGCAAATGGGTTGGTGCAAGTGGTGTGCGGTGCGCCAAATGTTAAAGTAGGGCTACTTGTCGCCTGGTTACCGCCGCAAAGTGTTGTCCCTGAAACTTATGGCGACGCAGAGCCATTTGTATTAAGTGCAAAACCGCTTCGTGGAGTTGTGAGCAACGGTATGTTGGCGAGCGCTAAAGAGCTAGACCTTTACGACGACCATAGTGGTATCTTAGAAATTGATAAACAGGCAGCTCCGGGTGATTCATTCGCTAGGCTCTACGAGCTCGATGATTATCTGCTTGATATAGAAAATAAGTCATTGACTCACCGACCCGATGCGTTTGGTATTATTGGGTTTGCTCGTGAAGTTGCCGGTATCCAGGGGCTAGCATTTTCAACGCCTGAATGGCTGGCGCAGCTAGATGCCGTCGTTCAGGGTGATGATACACTCGTCGCACCGGCTATTGCAATTGAAGATGCTTCGCTTTCAAACCGTTTCCAGGCAATTGTGCTTAGTAATGTCAATGAGAGCGCTCGTTCGCCAATCCAGCTACAGACGTATTTGTCACGCAGTGGCGTTCGTCCAATTAATGCATCAGTTGATATATCGAATTATCTTATGCTCCTGACTGGTCAGCCATCGCATACTTACGACTACGATAAGCTTAAAGCAATTGCGGGCGATGATTTCACATTATATGTTAGAAATGCCAAAGATGGTGAAGAGCTTACCTTGCTTGATGGAAAGACAATCAGACTTGATACGGGCGATATCGTCATTGCGGCTGGTGCAACCGTCGTGGGACTGGCTGGTATTATGGGAGGGCAAAGTACGGCTGTCGATGAAACTACGAAGCATGTAGTACTTGAAGCTGCTACCTTTGACCTCTATTCAATGCGCTCAAGTCAAATGCGTCACGGTATTTTCTCGGAAGCCGTGACTCGCTTTACAAAAGGTATCCCTGCGCCACTCAGTAGCCCGGTGCTTGTTGAGGCCGTACGTATGCTAACTGAAACCACCGGTGCTCAAGTATCGAGTAGCGTGGTTGAAGCGTATCCAGGCAAGGCTGACCCAATATTCGTGACAATCAGTACACATGCCATCAATAATTTATTAGGAACGCATTTTGCCGCCGAGGATATCGAGGAGCTTCTAGAAAATGTTGGCTTTACAGTCACCTTTAAAGGCCTTGAAGGTAGTGTTGAAGTGCCGTATTGGCGTCAAGATATTCATATTGCCGAAGATATTACCGAAGAGGTCGGTAGATTAATTGGTTATGATACTATCGACATCACACTACCAACTCGTGATTTTACGGCAGTGCTACCAAATGCGTTTGATTCACTGCGAACCTCACTCCGAACTAGTCTTGTGCGAACTGGAGCAAACGAGGTTCTAACCTATAGTTTTGTGCATGGCGACCTATTTAAAAAGGTTGGTCAATCACCCGATAATGCATACCGTATTGTGAATAGTATTAGTCCAGAATTGCAATATTACCGCCAAAGTCTTGTACCAAGCTTGTTGGCGCAGGTTCACGGTAATGCAAAGGCGGGTTACGATATATTCGCACTCTTTGAGGTGAATAAAGTTCACCAGAAGAGTGACGGTCTGACTGGAGAGAAAGTGCCAGTAGAGCGCCACAACATCGCATATGTGGTGACTGATGCAAAGGCCCAAGGCGACGCTTACTATGCAGCGAAGCGAACACTTGAATATCTTCTTCGCACTCAGGGTATTTCAATAACTCTACAACCACTCGAATCAAAAGATAACGCTACGAGCCTACCGTTTGAACCAAAACGAAGTGCGGTGATTATACGTAGCGACACAGGTGCGCAGCTTGGTGTTGTCGGTGAATTTACCCAAGCAGTACGTCGAGCATTTAAATTACCAGTCTACACAGCGGGGTTTGAGCTTGATATCCAGGCTCTTGCCGAAGCGGTGACGAGTGCGTCCTCGAGCTATACGCCACTTGGGCGTTATCCTGGCACCGAGCGTGATATTTGTTTCCAAGTTCCAGTAGCAACGTTATATGAAACGGTGGTAACGGCAGCGGCTAATGCGTTGGCAGATACCCGGCTCCAATCTACTATTGAACCAATCGATATATATCAGCCGGAACAGGGTGACACAAAAAATATCACCATTCGCATACAGCTGGCGTCTTATGAAAAAACTTTAACAGCCGACGAAATAGCGGAGGTTATTGAACATATCACACAGTCGGTAACTGCAGAGACGGACGGAAAGGTAGTATAGCTATGGCAACAACAAAAGGACAACGAATCGGGATATGGTCTATCGCAATTTTAATGATTGTCGGGTCGATCGGCTCATTCGCAATTATTGTATTGGCAAATATGAACAACAAAAGCGACACCACCCGTATGAATGAACTTATGGCGCAGTATCAGGCAGACGTCAATGCTCAGACTAAAGACCTGTCGCAAAAGTATTATGGTATTTTTAGCCCATTTCAATCACGGGTAGCGCCATTTGATTCGGTTGGAGTGGCCGAGCTTGCATCGGAAGACCTTGTGACGGGTGACGGCAATACAATTACTGCCAACTCGTCGTATAGCGCATATTATATTGGTTGGGGTCCAGATGGTAAAATATTCGATAGCTCAATTGAAGACGGTGCTTTGAAGGCGCCGCTCGAAGTAACGCCCGGCGGGGTGATTGAAGGCTGGACGAAGGGTACCGAAGGTATGAAAGTAAATGGTATTCGTGAAATAACCATACCATCCGACCTTGCATATGGCGAAAGAGGGAGCGGCAGTAGCATCCCGCCTAATACTCCATTAAAATTTGTCGTAATGATTATCCCAACTCCCGAGCCAGTCGAAGTCCCTGCCGAATTATTGAAATATTATAGGACAGGGGGCAACTAATGGCTACCGAAGTGAGAGACGTCATAATGATCGGTGCAGGCCCTAGTGCATTAGCGGCAGCAATTTATACCACACGTGAGGACATCGACACGGTGCTTTACGAGAAAGCAACTATCGGTGGTTTGGCGGCCATTACTGATATTGTTGATAACTACCCCGGGTTTCCTAATGGCATTGAAGGCTTAAAGCTGGCCGGTGAGCTTGAGCAGCAAGCCGAACGGTTCGGTGCTAAAGTTGAATTTGGTGATGTATCGGCAGTTCGAACTGAGGGTGACTATAAAGTTGTCACCGTTGATGGTGTAGACGTGCGAGCTAAAGCCGTGTTGGTTGCTACCGGAAGTGACTATAAGAAAATTGGCGTACCTGGTGAAAAAGAACTTTACGGGCGAGGTGTTCATTATTGCGCAACCTGTGACGGTGCGTTTTATCGTGATAAGAAACTGGCCGTAGTTGGTGGCGGTAATTCTGCGTTACAAGAAACTCTTTTTTTGACTCGTTACGCCTCGCATATTGACCTATTGGTCCGTAGCACTATCAAGGCTAGCGACGTACTGCAGCGTGATCTGCAAAAATATATTGATGAAGAAAAAATTACCGTGCATCTTGCAACGACAACTGATGAAATAATCGTTTCTGATGAAGGCACATTTGCCGGTGTGACTATTAGCGAAAATGGGGATACTAAAAAACTTGATGTCGATGGACTATTTGTATTTGTTGGACTGAAGCCAAATACCGAATTTTTAGTATCGAGCGGTATCGAACTTGATGAAGTTGGACTAATCAAAACCAACGAGCACATGGAGACTAGTGTGAGGGGTATATATGCCAGTGGTGACGTGCGAAGCGGTGCAACTATGCAAATTGCCAGTGCGGTTGGTGAGGGCGCAGCTGCTGCGCTATCGATTCGCGAGTACCTAGACGACTTTGACCGAGAGCAATAAAAACGATACTATAGATAAAAAGGAGAACACAGTGGCAGATTTTAATAAAATTCTTGGACCTGGTGATATTGACGGTGGCGTTATTAATGTAGTTGTTGAAATTCCAACTGGGAGTTCACATAAAATTGAGTGGAATCGTCAGCTTGCTGCTTTCCAGCTTGATCGAGTAGAGCCTGCTATATTCGCAAAACCAACTAACTACGGATTTATTCCTCAAACACTTGACGAAGACGGTGATGAACTTGATGCGCTGATTATTACCAATGAACCACTCACGACTGGCGTCTTTCTCGAGGCGGCCGTTATCGGCGTAATGAAGTTCGAAGATGACGGCGAAATTGACGACAAGGTTATTGTTGTTCCTGCCGACGATCGCAGCACTGGCAACGCTATTCAATCACTTGAAGACCTGCCGAAGCAAGTTCTTGCGCAAATTGAGCACCACTTCACTCACTACAAAGACCTTAAAAAACCAGGCAGCACAATCGTGAAGGGCTTTGGTGACGCCACCGAGGCGAAGCGTATCATCCACGAGGCTGTTGATCGTTGGAATAACCGCCCGCAATAAATCAGTAGGCGCACGTAGTTATTATTTGTCTGAAGAAGCCCGTTTTTTGCGGGTCTTTTCTCGTATAATGCCAGCTGCATGGCTAATACTCTCAATCGCACCGTTCTTTCGCAACTGCGAGCGAAGTTTTGCTCGAGCGTGCGCTGTTGTGACTAGATCGAGCCATGTCTGCTTGGGCGCTGCAGATTTTCGAGTCATTACCTCAACGACGTCACCATTCTGGAGTCGCTTATCGAATGCGTGTATCGATCCGTTGACGCGAAATCCATATGCGTGTTTGGCGATATCGCTGTGTACTAAGTAGGCAAAATCAAGCGGATAGGCACCTTCGGGGAGATTATAAATATCACCTTTTGGTGAATAGACGAAAATGCGATCGCCAAAAATATCGACAGATAGTTGTGATTCTGGAATTTCCTCACCACCGCGCAACCTTGTAGCAATTTCTTGCAGTTGGGTTATCCACTGCATATGCGTAGGCAATACAGAAGTCTTCTTATTTTTTATATACTGTTTTGAACTTTTCTGCTCGTGATAATGAAAGCCAGCCGCCAGCCCGCGCTCGGCGAATTCGTGCATTTCGTAGGTGCGAATTTGAAACTCAACGATTTGTTTTCCGGGCGTTATGACGGTGGTGTGAAGGCTTTGGTAGCCGTTTGGCTTGGGGACCGAGATGTAATCTTTGATACGAGCAATCATCGGCTGATAGAGGGTGTGAAGTACGCCGAGCACTCGATAGCATTCTTCCTTGGTTTCAACGATAATTCGTAGCGCCATTAAATCGTAAATGTCATCTATAGTACGATTGCCTTTTTTTAGCTTTTTGTACAAACTATAAACGCTTTTTACTCGACCATTTATCTCGTGATTAATATGGTGTTTATGCAATTCATTTGCCACTTCCTCACGAACGGCTCCCAGCTTACGGGTGCTTTTACCGAGGCGCTTTTTGATTTGTGCTCTTAGGCTTTTAAATTCTTTTGGGTCAAGATAGCTAAATGCAATTTCTTCAACTTGCATCCGGACCCTCCCCATACCAAGACGATCGGCCATGGGCGCAAACACCTCAAGGCTTTCACGAGCGATTTTGAGTTGCTTTTCATGGGGCATATATTGCAGCGTCTCGAGGTTATGCAGGCGATCGGCAAGCTTAATAATAACAACACGAACGTCATGACCAATAGCAATTAGAAGTTTTGACAGATTATCCTTTGTTTGAGGTAGATATTCTGTTAAATCATTCATGCCCGAACGAGCTTGCGATACTTTTGTAACGCCGTCAACTAAAATGGCAACATCATGTCCAAAGTGCTGCTCGATTTCCTCAAGTGATAAGTCGGTGTCTTCAACGGTATCATGCAGGACGCCGGCTAGCACGCTGTCGATATCCATGCCCCACTCGACAAGAGTAGCGGCTACGGCGAGGGGGTGGGTGATATATGGCTCGCCACTTTTACGTTTTTGACCTTTGTGCGCCAATGTCGCAATTGAAATGGCGTGCTGGAGCTCAAGACGTTGGTTCCTATCGTAATACGGCTTTGCAAGCTCCAGTAATTCACTTTTGTTCATTGCACTAGTATACAAATATTGCGAAGCGAGGGATAGATGGTTATAATAACAGGTAAATAAGCAGAAGCTTTATTTATAAGGAGGGGTGTTTTTTATGGCAAAAACAAAGATAGGTATTAACGGATTTGGACGTATTGGCCGCAATGCATTCAAGCTCGCTTTTGATCGTGATGATCTCGAGATTGTTTCGGTAAACGACCTGACCGATACCAAAACATTGGCGTATCTTTTAAAACACGATAGCAACTACGGCACGTATAAATACGATGTTGGATTTGACGATTCGGGTATCATTGTGAACGGCCAACACGTAAAAGTGACAGCCGAAAAAGACCCTTCCGCTCTTCCGTGGGGCGATTTGGGCGTTGACATTGTCATCGAATCAACTGGTCGATTTACCGAGAAAGAATCAGCCGAATCTCACATTAAAGCCGGGGCTAAACGAGTAATTATCAGTGGACCTTCAAAGAGTGAAGGTGTCGATACTATTGTACTTGGTGCCAACGATGACAAAGTCGAGGGTGCAAGCACGGTTATTAGTAATGCGAGCTGTACGACCAACTCACTCGGTGCGGTTATGGCAGTGCTCGATGCTGAGTTCGGGGTAGAAAAATCACTTCTTACAACTGTTCACAGTTATACCGCAAGCCAGGTGGTGCAAGATGCGCCAGCGAAAGATCTCCGAGAGGGGCGTAATGCTGCCGAAAATATCGTTCCAACCACAACTGGCGCTGCAATTGCTGTTACAAAAACATTGCCACAACTCGAAGGTAAGTTCGACGGCCTCAGTATCCGCGTTCCAACTCCGGTTGTTTCGTTGAGTGACGTCACCGCACTACTGGAACGAGACGTGACGGTTGACGAAATTAATGCCGCATTTAAAAAAGCTGCATCAGAGCCATATTACCAAGGTATTTTGGGTGTCAGCGAAGAGCCGCTCGTCAGCCGTGACTATATCGGCAACAGCCATTCGGGTGTTGTAGACCTTCTTCTGACCAAGGTCGTCGGCGGAAACCTCGTAAAAATTATGGTATGGTACGACAACGAATGGGGTTATTCAAACCGACTGGTTGAATTAACTTCTGATATTGCCAAATCATTGAATACGTAGCGAAATCAAGCGCATACAGGGGGAATACGATGAAAATATATTTGGGTGCGGATCATCAAGGCTTTCATTTAAAGGAGGACGTATTTGCGTACCTTGCAAAACATGGCTACGATGTTGAAGATGTGGGTGATAAAACACTTGACCCAAACGATGATTTTCCCGTTTTTGCTCAGAGTGTAGCGCTAAAGGTGCTTGGTAGTGACGATAGTGACCCGAGGGGTATCCTCATTTGCGGTGGTGGCCAAGGTGTCGCCATGGCCGCTAACCGCTTTAGAGGGATTCGTGCGAGTGTCATTTGGGATGCTTTCGAAGCAAAGATGACCAGATATGACAATGACAGTAATGTATTGTGCTTGCCAGCTCGTATACTTAGCGCCGAAGGCGAAGGTTCCTGGCAGGGTATTATCGAAACATGGCTTAACACTGAGTTCGCAAATGCTGTTCGATTTAAGCGTCGTAACGCAGAACTGGACGAACTATCGTAATGAGCGTAATTGTGCCAACAATTATGGCCGAAACTATCGACCAGCTTAGGGACGCAACAACCAGGTTGCAACCATTCGCACGTCGAGTCCATCTTGATATTAGTGATGGAGAATTTGCGCCAACTTTTTTGTTAAATGAGGCGCAGCTATTTTGGCCTCAGGGATGGGAAGTTGATATTCATGCCATGGTTGCTCGGCCATCAGAACATATTGCCCAACTTATAAATCTTAAGCCTCGTCTTGTTATTTTCCACGTTGAAGCGAAAGAAAATTTAATACCGCACCTTCAGGCTTTGAAGGCGGCTGGCATAAAGGCAGGGGTGGCACTATTGAAAACAACCGTTCCTGTAACCGTTGAAGCAATCATTAAGGAAGCCGATCATGTTATGATTTTTTCGGGTGACTTAGGTAAGTTTGGCGGCACTGCGAGTATGATGCAGCTTGAAAAAGTTCGTCTCATTAAAAAGATAAAGTCGAATGTTGAAATTGGGTGGGATGGCGGCGTGAAAATAGAAAACGCTTATACATTATCTCAGGGAAATGTTGATGTGTTGAATGTTGGTGGTGAAATTGCCAAGGCCGATAACCCGGGCGAAGTCTACAACAGTCTAGTGAAAGAAATTAATAAGCACGGAGTTATTTAAGGTGGGTAAGTATACAATCACGCAGCTCGAAACGAAAGCAAACGATATTCGAAAAGATATTATTAGTATGTTGAAAGAGGCCGGCAGTGGACATAGCGCTGGACCGCTGGGCTTAGCGGATATTATTACTGCACTTTATTTTGACATTATGAGTATTCGCCCTGAAGAACCGGAGTGGGGTGAGCGTGATGTATTCTTCCTGAGCAATGGCCACTGTGTACCCGTACAGTACGCAGCTATGGCTGAGGCCGGGTATTTTAGCAAGACCGAACTGGGAACCCTCCGTAAGCTAGGTACTCGTTTGCAAGGTCACCCTGAGCGTGAAAAACTACCTGGACTTGAAAACACCAGCGGGCCATTAGGAAGTGGTTTGTCGCAGGCATCTGGCTATGCCTACACTCTAAAGTATATTGATGAAAACCCACGCCGTTTTGTGTACGTAGTGATGGGTGATGGTGAGCTTGATGAGGGTAATATTTGGGAAGCGGCGATGTTTGCTGGTAAGTACAAACTATCTCAGCTAATTGCCTTTGTCGATCGCAACAACATCCAAATCGATGGTACAACCGAAGACGTCATGCCGCTAGAAGATCTCAAAGGAAAATGGGAGTCATTTGGCTGGCACGTCCTTGAAATCGACGGTCACAACATAGGGAGCATCATTGATGCTGCAAGTCAGGCCAGAGCAATTACAAATCGTCCAACGGTAGTTATTGCGCATACTGTACCCGGAAAAGGTGTCGACTTTATGGAATATAACTACAAATGGCATGGTATTCCGCCAAATGCTGAACAAGCTAAAGAAGCACTCCATGATTTACGAACACTTGGTGGCAAAATTACTCACGAAGGAGCTGGTGTATGAACTATCCATTAAATCCGCTGGTATATAGCAAAGATGTCGAACGTGAGCCAATTCGTGCTGGCTTTGGTCGTGGTCTGAAAGCGGCCGGTGAGAAAAACGAAAATGTCGTTGCACTGTGCGCTGACTTAACTGAAAGCACGCAAATGCATCTATTTCGTGATGCGTTTCCTAAGCGCTTTGTGGAAATTGGTATTGCTGAACAAAACCTTGTAACGGTTGCGAGCGGTATGGCACGGGCAGGTAAAATCCCGTTCACTAGTAGCTATGCAGCCTTCAGTCCCGGCCGAAACTGGGAGCAAATTCGTACTACCGCCGCACTCAATAACCAGCCCGTTAAAGTTGTCGGCTCGCACGCCGGCGTAAGCGTTGGTCCAGATGGTGCAACCCATCAAATGCTTGAGGACATCGCTCTGATGAGAGTGCTTCCAAATATGGTTGTTGTGGCGCCTGGCGACAGTATCGAAGCCGAAAAGGCTACGTTGCAAATCGCTGAAAATGGCAAGCCGACCTACCTTCGCTTGGCTCGTGAGAAAACGCCAATATTCAGCACTGTCGATTCGCCATTTGAACTTGGAAAGGCCTACGTGCTTAAAGAGGGTGCCGACGTGTCATTATTTGGAACAGGCTCGATGACGTATCAGCTTTTAATTGCCGCTGAGTATCTTGAGAAAAAGGGTATTAATGCCGAAGTCGTGCATGTTCCAACTATTAAGCCGCTCGATGAAAAAACACTACTCACCAGCGCTAAGAAGACAGGTCGAGTTGTAACGGCTGAAGAAGCTCAGGCGGCCGGTGGTTTTGGAAGTGCTGTTACAGAGTTACTTTCGGGCACCTTGCCTATGCCAGTGAAGCGTATTGGTATGAAGGATCGTTTCGGAGAATCAGGTGCGCCAGACGAGCTCATGGCCTACTTCGATTTAACTGGTGATAAGGTCGCTGAAGCGGTCGAGGTATTTGTAAATGAAATGCCTCAATATCATCGATAAATAAGGGCTACTCGGCTATTGCCATAAGTGGTATACTAGCGATAGAGAAAATTATCTAGGGGGCATAGTACATGGGTCTTACAATAGCTGAAATTCGTGATAACACACTGCGGGCACGACATTTAATGCAGCGAAGTCGCCAACAACATTTTGCGGTTGGCGCATTTAACATTGACAATCAGGAGACGCTGATTGCGATTGCTCGGGCCGCTCAAAAACTTAATGCGCCAGTGTTGGTTGAGGTTAGCCAGGGCGAAGTTGAGGCGATGGGTATAGATAATGTCCGAGACATGGTCGATAACTACAAGGCCGAGTACGGTATTGAAATGTATCTTAATCTTGACCATAGCCCAACGGTCGAGGCGTGTAAAAAGGCAATCGATGCAGGCTATGAATTTATTCATATTGATATTTCTCAGGCGAACCATGACGCAACCGAAGCGGAAATTATTGAAAAGACCAAAGAAGTTGTCGACTATGCGAAATTTACTGGCGCCCTGGTTGAAAGTGAACCGCACTACTTTGGTGGGAGTAGTAATGTCCATACCGAAGCAATTGACTATGAAGAAATTAAAAAAACCTTCTCTAGCCCAGAAGGTGCAAAAGCCTTTGTTGATGCGACGGGCGTCGATACCTTTGCTGCGGCAATCGGTAACCTCCACGGTAAGTATCCCGTTCCAAAAGAGCTCGACCTCGAATTGCTAGGCCGTATTAGAGATTCAATCGACTGTCAAATTAGTCTCCACGGCGGGTCGGGTACGCCGCTCCATTTCTTTGAAGATGCTGCAAAAATTGGTGTTAGCAAAATTAATATCAACAGCGATATGCGTTACGCATTTCGTACAGTAATGGAGGCGGAACTAAAAGAGCACCCAGACGAGTTCGCTGTAGTAAAGTTGATGGATAAGGTTAAGGATGCCGTACAGGCAGTTGTTGAAGAAAAAATTCAAGCGTTCGGTTCTGCTGGGAAGGCCGTATTGTAGCTCATGAGCGATGTGCCGACGATTGTCACAATTGGTAAAGCAACCCAAGATGTTTTTTTGAAAAGTGCCGAAGCATTCGAAGAATTTACCGATAATGGCGTGAAATATGAGCAAATTCCAGTGGGGAAGAAGCTTGATTTAAATGAGGTTATTTTTTCAACTGGCGGTAATGTAACAAATGCTGCCGTAACGTTTGCTCGCCAAGGCCTTGGAAGCAAGTATGCGTGGTGTATTGGCAATGACGCACCAAGCGAAACAATTTTACAGAGCCTCGACCGTGAAGGTGTCGACACCGAACGTGTGTATCAAGGCGATCATTTCAAAGCCAGCTATTCAGTTATTTTGATGCTCGACGGTGGTGAACGGACCATTTTGAACTATCGTGGCACAATGCCAACGGCCGCTAGTAGCGAGCTTGATTTGTCGGTTATTGAACAAGGTGATTGGATTTACATTTCATCACTCGGTGATATGGAGTTACTAGAGAAAATCATTACCCGTGCCGCCGAACATGACGTCAAAGTTATGCTTAACCCAGCTGGTGTTGAACTTGAAAACACCGAGAAGCTCAAGGTTCTACTTGAAGATGTTGAAGTACTTACGGTCAATAAAGAGGAAGCTCAAATGATTGTGCACGGTGAAACACTTGAAGAATTGGCTCGCCACGCTAGGAACTATTGCCCTGTTGTCATTGTTTCCGACGGCCCAAACGGCGCATTAGCGACTGACGGGAAGACAATAGTTATGGCGGGTATGTATGAAGACGTACCGGTTGTCGACCGCACCGGTGGAGGTGATGCTTTTGGTTCGGGGTTCCTAAGCTACTACTCCCAGGGTAAGACGCTTCGTGAATCGGTGATATTTGCCAGTGCAAATTCAACTTCGGTCGTACAGTATATTGGGGCAAAAGAGGGTATTTTGCATAAAGGGGTGACGCTTCACGACATGCCACTTGAAGAGAAGGAGTATTAATATATGGCAAAATTTTTAAGTGACTTGCTTGATGCCGAAGAGCCTATTTTCACGCAGGCTATTCGCCAACTTGAAGAAGTAAGTGGCCGCACAGGGGCTGATGTTAAATTAATTGGTGATATTACCGCCATGGCGCACGAAAATTTGCGCGAGTTAGGGCTTAATCCAGCCGCTTCTACTGGAGAAGAGGTGTATCATGCGCTACTTGGCCGTGTTGAAACCGATATTAAGCGATTAGTGCGTATTATTGGTGCTGACGAAGCTAAATCGGAAGATGTACAGTATATGGTGCCATTTATGATCGATGCGGCAAACGGCGTGACATTTAATCGAAAAGTATTTGTATTGAAGCGTGAAAAGGCCAAAGACTTACTACGGCAGATGCCACCAAGGCAATTGATGAAGCACCTTGGATACGACGATGTTGAAAAGATGTTTGAAGGTGAAGATTTTGATGAAATCTATACTGCGCTTCGATTTTCAGAAGGTCCAGAGTGGCTCACTAAATATAATGAACTTTTCATGGAAATAACACCGGCTGATTACGAAGAGCGCGATTTGCGAATCATCCAAATGAACCACGATAAATATGTTGACTTGGCTGCTCATTTTGTTCAAAAGAAACTTCATAATGTCACGCATACTAAAGAGATGGGGACGATTGTTGTTGTGCCAATGCATGTTCGTAAAATGCGTGGCTTGGCGTTAAAAACGTTGCCACTGCTACTTCACTACATGAACGAAGTAAAATTGTATTCGACATTCTTCAAGCAAAAAAGTGCTTTACCGCATTTTGGCAAAACTGTTGTTGAAACGCTTATCGCCGACCCGGGCACTGGTAGCCAGATGGCTGGCAGACGGGTTCACTGGCGGGTTATTCAACGCTATCTCGGCAAACACAAAGAAGATTCAATTGATAGTGTTGCGTTTGAACCTCACGTCCAGCCAGAAGACCTTCACTGGCGACGTGCCGAAGATCTGCTTTATGAAATCGATCCTGAGCTAAAATTCTGGAAAGATCGTGACTATGTGGCACTTAATTACGATGGCTTTCCGGTGGCTTTCAATCTATTCGATGTCAGCTTCGCTTATTCAAATAAAGAATCATATGCTGGGCGCTACGCATATCATTTTAGGGAAAGCTTATGGAATGAAATTTTTGTTCGTTATATGGGCTTCAAAAATTTGGCCGATCAAGTGCTTGCTCAACTCGATAATGACATGATTGCGCCCGAGAAGCTGCCCGTTACAAAACCAAAGCATGCGCACTCAAAAATTCGCAAAGACCGAACTAAAAAGAACCTATTAATACGTGAGCGTCTGATTGCTGAGGCGGAGGGGCGTCTTGAGACTGTTGTTGATGAGTTTGAGCAGGTGTTTGACATTTTATCAAAGTATGAAAAAACGGTGACAATTTTCGGGTCGGCTCGTAAGCCGCAAGATGATGCCATTACCATGGGCGCCTATGATTTAGCTGCCCGACTCGTGCGTGAAGGCTATGCTGTCATAACGGGCGGCGGACATGGCGTCATGGAGGCGGCTAACCGTGGAGCTTACGAGGCTGGCGGTGCGTCGATCGGGCTTAATATCCTTCTTCCACACGAGCAATCACTGAACGATTACACAACAGAGAACTTCAAATTTAACCATTTCTTCGGTCGTAAAGTTGCTATGACTCTTGATTCAAGTGCCTTTATATATTTCCCCGGTGGGTTCGGGACATTCGATGAATTATTTGAAATATTAGCGCTGATGCAAACTCGAAAGATTGACCATACGCCAATTGTGCTGGTCGGTAGTGATTTCTGGCGGCCGTGGGATGCGGCGATTCGTGAAGTAATGCTCGATAAGTACGGCACAATTACCTATGAAGAAACGGAACTCTATCGAATTTACGATAACTTTGATGATATTTTAAATTATATTAACGACGCATACCGTAAAGAAAATTAAGTTTTTACTCGGGATACCATTAGTGGTATGCTTATAAGTACAAAGTTCGTGTGAGGTGAGAAAGTGAAGAAAATAACAAAACGGACACTAATAATAGTAGCAAGTGCTATTGTCGTTATGTTGCTGGCTCTGTGCGTTATCCTTTTCGCCAAAGGGTTCACTAAGGATACTCCGTCAACTCAAAACTCACACGATACATCACATCAACAGCAACCTCAAACCGATACCAAACCATCTGTCGATTCAACCGATAGTGAGTCTTCAAGCGTCCCTGATATATCAAAGGAGGATGTTGCACTTGCTCCATCACAAGTTAATACAATTGACGTACCGCCACTTAATATTACCGTGTCGTACAAAAAGGGTGTAGGAGCTTTTGAATACGAAGTGCTACGAACGACAAATGGCACGAAGTATGTTGAATTTCGTAGTCAAGCTGTCGCTGGCACAAAATGTACAGATGACCAAGGTGCGTTTGCATCTATTCTAGTAAACCCAAGCGCCGACGAGACAGCTACCCTAACGACACAGGTAACGATAGAATCAGATATATATGGCCTATCGCTTGCAAGCGATTCGTGCACCGGCGATCTTGACCAGTTGGCAAAGTACCAAACGGCTTTTCGTGATGCCTTTGGTCTACTCAAGAAAATCTAACGTACGGTGGTATTATAGTAAGGATGGAGCAGAAATTTGTCCTTTCTTCGACGTACCAACCAACTGGTGATCAACCAACGGCGATTGCTCAACTTATTAATGGGCTTGAGAAAGGCCAGCGTGAGCAAACTTTACTCGGTGTGACGGGGTCGGGTAAGACGTTTACAATGGCAAATATTATTGCTCATCGCCAGGCTCCAACGCTTGTGCTTGCGCACAATAAAACATTAGCTGCTCAACTATATAGCGAATTTAAAAGTTTTTTCCCTGATAACGAAGTTCACTATTTTGTGAGTTATTTCGATTATTACCAACCCGAAGCATATATCGCAAGCAGTGATACGTACATCGAAAAGGATAGTAAAATTAACGATGAAATCGATCGACTGCGCCATGCTGCGACAACTGCACTGCTCACTCGTCGAGATACTATTATTGTTGCCAGTGTCAGTTGTATTTACGGCATAGGATCGCCAGATGATTATGCCGAGATGTCGATTACGGTGACTCGTGGTGAGCGACGTCAGCAGGACAAGTTTATTCGTCTTTTGACTGATATCCAATACCAACGTAATGATATTGATTTTCATCGGGGTACATTTCGCGTAAAAGGTGACAATGTCGATATTTTTCCTGCCGGAAGTGATGTTGGCTATCGCATCGAATTTTTTGGTGACGAGGTTGAGCGCCTGACCCGTATTGACCCGCTGACGGGAGAGATTCTCGGTGAACCAGCAAAGGTTACTATTTTCCCAAGTAGCCACTACGTGACACCAAAGCAAAAATTGGCCCATGCTATTGAAGGAATAAAACAAGAATTTAATGAGCGAATGGAGTTTTTTGAGAAACACAATAAACTTTTGGAGGCACAGCGACTTGGACAACGAACCAAGTTTGATATTGAAATGCTTGAGGAAACAGGATTTGTTAAGGGTATAGAAAATTACAGTCGTTATCTAACTAACCGTGAGCCAGGAGAGCAGCCCGCTACCTTACTCGACTATTTTCCTGATGATTTTCTGCTTTTTGTTGATGAAAGCCATATGACATTGCCGCAGGTAAGAGGTATGTATAACGGTGACCGTGCTCGCAAGGAAACGCTTGTCGAGCATGGTTTTCGTCTGCCGAGTGCGCTTGATAACCGACCACTCACGTTTGATGAATTTAATCGGCATATTCATCAGGCGATATATGTTTCAGCAACGCCAGCCGACTACGAATTGTCTCATAGCCCAGAGCCAACACAGCAGATTATTCGACCAACTGGTTTGATTGACCCAGAAATTATTATCCGTCCAACCGACGGACAGATAGACGATCTGATTGCTGAAATTCGCGAACGTGTAACAAAGCGGCAGCGAGTGCTAGTAACAACACTGACAAAACGAATGGCCGAGGATCTCTCAACCTATTTGCAAGAGCTTGACATCAAAACTGCGTATATACATAGTGAAGTTGACACTCTTGAGCGTAGTGATATTTTACGAGACTTGCGAGCTGGTGTTTACGACGTGCTTGTGGGCATTAACTTGCTCCGTGAAGGTCTCGACCTACCAGAGGTAAGCTTGGTTGCAATTATTGATGCTGATAAGGAAGGGTTTTTACGTAGTGCTAGTGCACTTATCCAAATTATAGGTCGTGCTGCACGGCACGTTGAGGGTCGGGTGCTCATGTACGCAGACTCGATAACGAAGTCAATGCAGCAGGCAATTGACGAGACGAACCGACGTCGTGGTATCCAAAAGGCATACAACAGCGAGCACGGTATTACGCCGACAAGTGTCGCCAAGGCAATCGACGAAGGTCTGCGGGCGATTATTCCAAAGAAAGATGACGCTAAGCCAAAGCTTGATTTAAAGAAGATTCCGAAGGATGAATACGCTGGTCTCATTAAAGACCTATCAGGCCAAATGGACCTTGCGAGTGCAAACTTGGAGTTTGAAAAAGCTGCCGAGCTCCGTGATCTCATTGCCGATATTAAAGCAAAGCTGTAAATCAAATATTTTTACGGTATAATGAATCACAGTATGACGCAAATCTCAATCAGTGATGTGCACCACCTTGCACAGCTAAGTAGCTTACAGCTTGATGAAGCTGAAGCGCAAGCACTTAAAGTGGATCTAGAGGATATTATTGGCTATATTAATCATCTTTCAGAGATTGATACGACTGGCGTCGAGCCAACCTATCAAGTGACTGATTTACAAAATGTCTGGCGTGATGATGAGGTTGATACCTATGGCATTGATGCCGCTCAATTAGTATCACTCGCTGCCGAGTCTGAACACGGTCAAATTAAGGTGCCAAAGGTGCTATAACCCATGAGCAAAATTTCAGATTTCAATAGTATTTCTGCACGTGAGGCTGTGCAGGCAGCGATCGCCAAAGCAAAAGAGAATGAGTCGTTTCATGCGCTTCTTTCACTTACGGAAGCTCGTGCCCTTGAACGAGCCGACAAAGTTGATGCTGGTGAGATTACCGGTCGCCTTGCGGGTGTACCATTTATCGCAAAGGATAACTTCATGACACTCGGTGGTGTAACTACGGCTGCAAGTAAAATGTTAGAAAATTTTGAAGCACCACTTCAAGCAACTGCTATTGAAAAACTTGAGGCCGAAGGCGCAATTTGTATTGGCAAGGCTAATCTCGATGCCTTTGCACATGGTGGTAGTACCGAAAACTCTGCCTACGGCCCAACAAAAAATGCCTTTGATACTGAGCGAGTTGCCGGAGGGAGTAGCGGCGGTTCGGCCGTCGCTGTTGCACTTGACATTGTGCCATTTGCACTAGGCACCGACACGGGTGGCTCAATCCGCCAGCCAGCAAGCTTTAATAATGTTGTCGGCGTTAAGCCAACCTACGGTGCGGTGAGTCGATATGGCGTTGTTGCGATGGGGAGTAGTACTGATACGATTGGCGTGCTTAGTTCGACAATTTCCGACGCTGAATTGGTGATGGAAATTATAAGTGGTCGTGATCCTAAGGACATGACAACACTCCCTGATTTTTTTAAAGCATCGTCAACTTCTATAACACCTAAGCGTATCGGAGTTATCAAAGAATTTATGACCGATGACGTCGACCCAGAAGTAAAAGCCCGAACCGTCGAATATATCGAGCAGTTAAAACTCAAGGGACATAGTGTTGAAGAAGTGAGCCTTCCTACGGTTAAGCATGCATTAGCGGTTTATTATATTGTCGTACCCGCTGAGGTAAGTAGTAATTTGGCCCGTTATGATGGCGTGCGCTATGGCGTTCGTGCGCCGGAAGCGACGACACTTAGTGAAGTTTATGGCCTGTCGCGTGATCATGGTTTTATGCCCGAAAATAAACGTCGGATTATGATTGGAAGCTATGTCTTATCGAGTGGATTTTTTGATGCATATTATCTTAAGGCCCAAAAGGTTCGCACGCTAATTATTGATGAATTTAATGAAGTATTTGAGAGCTACGATGCCTTAATAGGTCCCGTTACACCAACGCCCGCATTTAAACTAGGCGAAAACACGGCCGATCCTATTAAAATGTATTTATCAGACATCATGACGGTCCCCGCTAGCCTAGCTGGGTTGCCTGCGGTGTCACTCCCGGCGGGAAAGTCAGCCGAAGGGTTACCGATTGGTGTGCAGCTAATCGGCCCTAGAAGGTCGGATGCATTATTGTTGTCATTAGCAAAGGATGGTGAGCGCTAGTATGGAAACACCTCTTTCAATTTTACTTTTCTTCTCAGCAATACTTATTTTCGGAGGATTATTGTTTGCCATCATTTCGCTGAGACGAAATAGCCCCCGCACACTCAATCAAGATAAATATCGTAGTCAGTGGATGTCAATTGAAACGAAATTTAGAAAAGATGAAGCGATAACATTCCCAATGAGTATTATCGAGGCTGATAAACTGCTTGATCAAGCACTCCGTGAAAGAGGGCTTGCAGGCAAGACGATGGGAGAACGAATGAAGCAACGTCAAGGCAAATGGTCGAATGGCAATGGTGTGTGGGCGGCGCATAAGCTCCGCAACCGTATTGCGCATGAAGCTGATTTTCAAGTTGACTATGTGCGGACAAAGCAGGCGCTGTTGGCATATAAACAAGCTCTAAAAGACTTAGGGGCAATATAATGATCTCACCTGATATTCTTAAAACGTATGAAATGACCATCGGAATCGAGTGTCATGTGCAGCTAGCTACAGCTAGCAAGCTATTTAGTGGCGCCAATAACGACGCTCGAGATAAGGCGCCCAATAGCGCTACAAACCCAATCGATTTTGGCCTACCCGGTATGTTGCCTGTATTGAACCGTCGAGCTGTTGAGTTGGCCGTTAAGGCAGGTGCGGCGCTCAATGCTGAAATTGCCGAAGTGAGTCGGTTCGACCGCAAGCACTATTTTTATCCAGATTTACCAAAAGGCTATCAAATTAGTCAAATGTATTATCCTATTATTGGCGCAGGGTTTGTCGAAGCTCCGCTAGAAGACGGTACGATGTTGAAGGTTCGTATCCACCATGCTCATATTGAAGAGGATGCAGGTAAGCTGACGCACCAGGGTTCGTTTAGTCTCGTTGACCTTAATCGAGCGGGCACGCCGCTCATTGAGATCGTTTCTGAGCCAGATATACATTCAGCAGAAGGTGCAAAGGCTTATGTCACGGAGTTGCATCGCCTTATGACGTATGCCGGTGTCACAAACGGTGATTTGTACCACGGAAATATGCGTTTCGACGTCAATATCTCTGTTGCTAAATTGGGCGCTAACAAACTTGGTACCCGTGCGGAAATAAAGAACCTCAATTCGTTTAAGAGCGTTGAACGGGCCGCTTTGTATGAGTTTGAGCGACAAGTTGAGTTGCTCGAAAGGGGCGAAACGGTAGTGCAAGAAACCCGTGGGTGGGATGATGCAAGTGGTAAAACAAGTTCACAGCGAAGCAAGGAGGATGCGCAAGACTATCGTTATATGCCAGACCCCGATATACCGCCTATTGTGTTTACGAAAGAAGAGATTGCGTCAATTCAAAGTGATATTGGTCTATTGCCGAATGATTATCGAAAAGCATTCGAGCCGCTTGGTTTTGATGGGACGGTGCTCAATGCAATTCTTGCGAGCCAGCACTCTGCTCAGTTTGTGTATACGGTGCTTGAAAAAGATCAGGCGGCTGCAAGGCGTCTTGGTTATTGGCTCCAACTAGCAGTAGCCGAACGACTTGATGAAGACGAAGATGTGCAACAGAACTCGGTTGGGTTTGGCGCTGAGAGTGTGATTGAATTATCGGCTATGGTAGAGGCTAATGAGCTAAGTTCATCGGCTGCAAAAGAAATCTGGTTTGAAATGATGCGCACCTCGGGCTCTCCACGTGCGATTGCCGAAGAGAAAAACCTCCTGCAGGTGAGTGATGAAGGGGCTATTTTGGTAATAGTTAATGAAGTTCTTGCTGATCCATCGAGTGCGCAATCAGTCGCAGATATTAAAGCTGGGCAAGAAAAAGCGATTGGGTTCCTCGTTGGCCAAGTTATGAAAAAATCGCAAGGCAAGGCCAACCCCGCTCTCGCACAAAAGCTTATACGTGCTACACTAGGACTATAAACATTACGTTGTTTTGCAACCAACTTGCGTGCACTGCAAAAAAGAGCGTATAATACAATAAAACACAAAAAATAACCTTTAGGAGCAAATTATGGACCAAGCCGCAGAAATATTGTTGATTGTCGTATCAAGTGTACTGTCTGTTTTCTTGATTGTCGGTATCGTACTTGGTGTCTATCTTATAAAACTAACCTCAGAAATTCGTGAATTGACTAAAAGTGCCCAGGACACGGTTTCACATATCGAAACGGCCGTTGTGGGAGTTAGCCGAATTACATCACCTATATTTGTTGCAGAAATGATAAGTCGGTACATTAAGAAGTTTACAGGTGCTAAGGAGGATAAACATGGGAAAAGGTAAGATTGCTTTCGGCGCTGTAGTTGGTGCTGTAGCGGGGTTTGTAACGGGTGTTCTGGTTGCGCCAAAAAGCGGTAAAGAAACTCGTAACGACATAAAAGATGTGACGTCAAAAGCGAAAAATGACGTTAATGAAAATATTGAAAAAGCCAAGGTTGTAGCCAAAGAAAAGACCGCCGAGGTAAAAGAAAAAGCAAGTGAGATTATTGATGATGTTAGTGATCAGGCGAGTGAATTAAAGGCTCGCACCGAACAAGCTGTTGAAGGCGCAAAAAAAGGTTTTTCAAAAAAGCCAAAGTCAACGAAGAAATAATACATGGTAGTTAAAAAAACAAAAAACAAACTTGAAAGAGAGCATGAGCTTGGTTCTCGACGTGCGGTTATCGAGGATCTATTTTATGATTTCAATAGCTCTCGAATAAAAGTATATCGGATGAATTTTTTTCGAGGCATGTTTTTTGGTGTCGGCACCGTAATCGGTGGAACAATTGTTGTAGCCATCGTTGTGTGGATACTTAACCTATTTACTGGCATACCTGGCGGCATTGGTGAATTTGTCCGCTATGTCGTCGAAACTGTTCAGCAGTCGTCACAAAAGTAGCCTGGATAATTAAATAGATATTAATTTTACTACAGACGTACCTCTGATTTTTCGTTATACTATAAGGAGCGATGGGAGTTAAGGAAGCATCTTCTTCAACAACACAGGGGGGTTCATTAAAGCCGTCCCAATATGTTCATTTACACAACCACACCCACCACAGTCTTCTTGATGGTTTAAGTAAAATCCCGCTTCTTGTTGAAAGGGTGAAGGCCATGGGCATGGAATCGGTTGCTATAACTGACCACGGTACAATGTCGGGCGTTCTTGAGTTTTATAAGGCAGCACGGAGCGGTGGAATTAAGCCGATTCTTGGTATGGAGGCATACGTTGCTGCCCGGAGTCGTCATGATCGTGATCCGCAGAAGGACAAGGCTCGATATCACTTAACGATTATTGCGATGAATAATCAGGGTTATCAAAACCTCATGCGTTTAAGTACAAAAGCAAACCTTGAGGGCATGTATTATAAGCCACGTATCGATCACGAACTCCTTGAAGAGTATAGTGAAGGGCTTATAATTCTGTCCGGCTGCGCAAGTGGTGAGCTGGGCGAAAACTTACGAGCTGACAACTATGAAGAAGCTAAGAAAATTGCTTCATGGTATAAAAGCGTTTTTGGCGATCGTTATTATTTAGAGCTTCAAGACCACGGCCATCCAGAGTCGCCAACGGCGTGGGATGTTCAGATAAAAATTAACCAGTATCTCGAGAAATTATCAGATGAACTCGATATACCTGTGGTTGTAACGAGTGATGGTCACTATATCGATCACGCCGATCAAGATGCTCATGAAATTTTACTATGTGTCGGTACGGGCGCCTATTTAAGTGATGAAAAACGGATGTCCTTGAAAGAGTTCGAGCTGCATGTTACCGACCCGAAGGAGATTATTGAACGGTGGGGCAAAATAAGGCCAGACGCAGTGATTAATACAAGTATCATTGCCGAGAGATGCGCTGTTGATATCGAGCTTGGTAAAATTTTAATTCCCACATTTCCAACGCCAAGCGGCTATAATGAAAAATCCTATCTTCATGAAATGGTATTTCGAGGACTTGCGTGGCGATACGGCGAGCAAGATTATGAAACCGTCAAAACGATGACTATCGAAGAGGCTCGTGCGCTAACGCCGCAAGATGTCCTCGAGCGTGCCGATTACGAACTCGGCGTTATTGACGGTATGGGCTTTAACGGTTATTTCTTGATTGTTCAAGACTTTATAAACTGGGGTAAAGACAAGGGCATTATATTTGGTCCCGGGCGTGGTTCAGCGGCGGGTTCTATTGTGTCGTACGCAATACGCATCACCGAACTTGACCCGCTAAAGTACGATTTACTGTTTGAGCGATTTCTCAACCCGGACCGTATTAGTATGCCCGATGTCGATATTGATATTCAGGACACCCGTCGTAATGAGGTTATTCAGTATTGTACCGATAAATATGGAGTAGACCGTGTTGCGAATATTGTGACATTCGGAACCATGGCGGCTCGTGCCGCAGTGCGGGACGTTGCTCGAGTGTTGCAGGTGCCTTACGGCGAAAGTGATCGTTTGGCGAAATTGGTGCCACAGCCAGTTCAGGGTAGACATATTCCATTGGTCAAGAGCGTCAAAGAGGATGCCGATCTTAAAGCCGAATACGAAAATAACCCGACAGCGAAGACTGTATTCGATTATGCAATACAGCTTGAAGGCACTATACGGAGCCACGGTGTTCATGCGGCCGGCGTGGTGATTGCTCCAGATGACATCGTAAAATTTGTACCGATCGAGATGTCACAGAAGGGCGTCCCCGCAACGCAGTTTCCAATGGGAATTGTAGAAGAGCTAGGCCTTTTAAAGATGGACTTCTTGGGGCTCTCAAACTTGACCATCATTAACAATGCACTTCGTATTATAAAAAAGGTGTATAACACCGAGATCGATCTTGCAAAAATTCCACTTGATGACACGCCGACATTTGAATTGTTTCAACGTGGTGATACAACTGGCGTGTTTCAGCTTGAATCGGCGGGTATGAAAAGATATCTTCGAGAACTGAAGCCGACCGTATTCGAGGATATCGTAGCAATGGTGGCATTGTATCGCCCTGGGCCGATGCAGTTTATCGATGACTTCATCAAGCGTAAGCATGGTGAGCGTGATATTACTTATTTACATCCGAAAATGAAAGATGCCCTAGAAAATACGTACGGAGTTTTAGTGTATCAAGAACAGGTTATGCAAATTTCAAAGGACCTGTCCGGGTTTACGGGTGGTGAGGCTGATACACTGCGCAAGGGTATTGGTAAGAAAATTCCTGAAGTGATGGCGAAAATGAAAACTCGTTTCATCGATGGTGCTGTTGAGCATTCCGGTGCTGATAGGGCTGATATGGAAATGTTCTGGAAGCAACTGGAAGATTTTGCTGCCTATTGTTTTAACAAATCGCACGCTGCTTGTTATGGTTTAATTTCGTATTGGACCGCCTACCTGAAGGCTCATTATCCAGACGCTTTTATGGCAGCGCTGATGACAAGTGACGCCGACGACACCGATCGCTTGGCTATTGAAATTACAGAGTGCAAACATATGGGTATTAAGGTGCTTTCACCTGATGTTAATGAGTCCTTTGTTGAGTTTGCGGTCGTTCCTGGACAAAATGAAATCCGCTTTGGTATGGCTGCGGTCAAGGGCGTAGGAGTTGGCGTTGTTGAAGAAATATTAAGGGCTCGTGAAGATGGAAAATTTTTAAGTGTCGAAGATTTTGCAAAGCGAGTATCAACTCAAAAAGTAAATAAAAAGGCATGGGAATCATTAATTAAAACTGGAGCGTTTGATGAACTGGCCGATCGTTCTGATCTGCTGTTTAACCTAGAGGCAATACAAGCTTTTGCGTCAAAATTACAGAAGGAAACTCTCAGCGGCCAGATAGATCTGTTCGGTGGTTTTGAATCGATGGCTTCTGCGCATTCGTCAATTGCACTTATCGCCGCACCGGTGAAATATACTGAAAAGGAGCGACTCACCTGGGAACGAGAGCTGCTGGGGCTATATATTAGCGCCCACCCACTAGATAATTACGATGCGTACTTTAGCGAACAAACCGTTCCACTTGTCGATGTCACGAAAGATATCGACGGAAAATCGTTAACAATTGGTGGTATCATCTCATCGGTTCGTACCATTGTGACAAAAAGTGGTACGAAAATGGCCTTCGTTAAAATTGAAGACAAAACAAATGAAATGGAAGTCATTGTTTTCCCTAATTTATTTGAACAAGTTGGTGCTACGTTGGCGCAAGATGCGGTTATTCGAGCATCTGGTAAAGTTTCATCCCGTGATCGTGACGGTACTATGACAGATGACGTAAAATTGATTGCTGATGAAATCCACCTGATTGATGATCATGAGCTTAGTTCCTATGAATCAAGTGGCCGTAAAATGGAAAGACCAAAGCCAAGTAAGGGAGTCCAAGCGACTCGAACAGTACGCACGAAGACGGCGCAACAAGCGACTAAAGCAACATCGCAGCGAACGATCATTGTACCCGACGAGCTGCTTAAGCGGGTGTATATTCATATTAAAAACCCCGACGATCAGGCTTCACTCATTAAAATACGCAAAGAATGCTCGCAGTACCCCGGGCTGAGTGATATTATTTTAGTACTTGGTAGCGATAAGCAGTCGGCAATAAAGATGCCATTTCGGGTGGACGCCAGTGATGAGTTGATTAGTCGACTCGTAAAAATCATTGGGGAAGATGCGGTTGCGCTCAAGTAAATTATTGGACAGACAGAGCGTATAGCGCTATACCAGCAGCCACCGATACATTAAATGATTCCTTTGCACCGACCATAGGTATCTCGATAATATCATCACACTGGTTAAGTAGGTACGGTGATATACCGGCTACCTCCTCGCCAAGTAAAAGGGCTATTTTCTCTGGTGGCTGATATGCGGTGATAGGAACGCTTCGGGTGTCTTGCTCGAGCCCGATGATACGATAGCCTTGTTGCCTGATTCTGTCGATCGAGATAGACTCTATATATTCAAACGGAACAAGATTTTCGGCGCCCAATGCTGTCTTGTGAATTTGCGCCGTCAGTTTTTCAGCAATATGCGGTAATCGTGAGTCGGTTGTAAAATGTGGGTACGGCGTATATCCACTTAAAATTATTTTTTTCACACCGAAGCCCTCGGCGGTTCGAAATATTGCCCCAATGTTATGAGTTGAGCGAATGTTATGAGCGATAATAATAATTTCGGGCATATCGCCAGTATACCACTATAAAATGCTTACGTTTTTTGATACGATAAAAGCAATGGATGAAGATCGAGCTCAGCAGCAGGCCCGTACGGCCGATGAAGATAGCACGCAACGCCGAGCGGCTATTTTAGGTCTACCGTATCTCGATTTGCGACCGCTAGAACATGAAATTTCCCTTGTAGATAACGTCCTTTCGGTTGATGTGATGCATAAAAATCGTATTGTACCGCTTGTTGGCGGGAGTGATTCCTCACCGTGGCAGTTCGGTATCACCACTCAAACGCCGCAATCACTTCTTACTGAACTCACTCAAACCTATGCGGCACAGGCTCAAAACGTTAATTTCTTCCTCATTAGCCAGGCTGGGTATAGGGCCATGATGGAGCGTTACGATCCACCAGTTACAGTTGTTCACGATGATATAAAAATCGCTAGCGAAGGCGACAGCGATACGATGGATGAGGTCACCGAGACATTAAAAAATGTCGGGACTGATGAGATATTCAATTTTATTATCACTCAGGCGGATAAAATTGGTGCAAGCGATATTCATATTGAAAACCAACGTGATAGTATTCGGGTGCGTATGCGAGTTGATGGCGCATTGCACCCCGTCGCAACGCTCGATCAAGACCGGTATCGAGTCATTATTGGCGCCCTGGCCTCACGGGCGAACCTCTCTACGGCATCAAATGAGCCGCAATCTGGGCATTTGCAGCAGGAAATTGGTGAAGGCGACGCAAAGCACATTCTTAATATGCGTATTGAAATGGTACCAACAATGTATGGCCAAGATGCGGTGATTCGTTTATTTAATTATGACGAAACCATGCTTAACCTCGAGCGTTTGGCAATTGGTGGCAGTGAGCGGGCAGAAATTGACGAGATTATTAGCCATCCACGGGGTATGGTATTAATGGTCGGACCAACTGGTTCGGGAAAGTCGACCACGCTATATAGCATGATTAATGCTCTTAACACGCCTGACCGAAAAATTATTACGCTTGAAGACCCAATCGAGTTTAGCGTGCCGGGCATTTCGCAGGTCCCTGTTGATACTACGGGGGGTCAAAGTTTTGCCGACCATTTACGTTCGGTGTTGCGTCTTGATCCCGATGTTGTTATGGTGGGGGAAATTCGAGATGCCGATACGGCAAAAACGGCAATACAAGCGTCGATTACTGGCCACTTAGTGCTTTCAACCTTTCACGCAACTGATACCGCAGCTGCCTTTAGTCGTATGATTGACCTTATTGGTGTGAACCCAATTTTTAGTACTGCAATTCGATTAGTAATAGCACAACGATTAGTTCGGAAACTTGATGATACGTCTAAAGAAGCATATGAACCAGATGAAGCAACAAAACAGTGGATTCGAGATGCATTGAAAGACTTGCCGCCGCATGTTGAAAAGCCCGACCTAGAGAATATAACCTTGTATCGCCCTGTAGTAACAGAGCAATCACCGTTTGGTTATTCGGGAAGGATCGTTATTATGGAGCAATTGGTGGTTAGTGAGGCTATCCAAAAGTTTTTGCGTGGTGACGTTCTCGATGCGCACGCTGAGGAAATCTCAAAAGCTGCTCGTGAAAATGGTATGGTTACACTGCTTGAACATGGTGTTCTTGCTGCGCTTCGTGGCGAAACGACCCTGGACGAGATTCACAGGGTAATTTAGCTACTTTTATCGGGGGTCTTCCAAAAGTTGTTAGTATCTGGTATAATTTACCACTGATTGTATAGAGTAACCGTCCATAAGTTGCGGGTGCTGGAGCCGTAGGGATGCAACTACGTGGCTAGCACTCAGTTCTACCCAGGGCATAACCGTACCAAAAGGTACAAAAAGAGGAATTATTAGTATGAGTTTTGCGCTTATCCAAAAAGTAAACGACGAACAACGTAAGAAAGCTGTTGTTGATGTAAAAAGTGGTGATACCGTTCGTGTCCACCAAAAAATTAAAGAAGGTAACAAAGAGCGAATTCAGGTGTTCGAGGGTGTCGTGATTCGTCTTGATCGTGCGAAGTCACACACGGCACGTATTACTGTTCGTAAAATCGCCAGCGGTGTTGGCGTTGAAAAAAGTTTCTTACTCCACAGCCCGTTGGTAGAGAAAATCGAAGTAGTTCGCCGTTCAAAGGTTCGTCGTAACTATCTTTCATACCTCCGTAACCGTAGTGGTAAAAGTGCTCGTCTTAGGGGCGTTAGTTTTGACCGTGAGGCGGTCAATGATGTTCATGATGCTCACGCCGAAGAAGAAGCTGCACGTTTGAAAGAAGAAGCGCATGCTGCTGCTGAAGCAAAAGCTGCCGAAAAAGCCGCTGAAGAGGCTAAGCTCGAAGCGCAGCAAGCTGAAGTAGAGGCCCGACACGCCGAACAAGCCTAGTGCTTATCGTATTACTCCTGAATATCCCGCAAACTTAGCGGGATATTTTTTTTAAACTGTGGAAATGCGTCACGCCATGAGACTATACTAGATACTATGATATTGGGCATTGATGAAGTTGGTCGTGGGCCGTGGGCGGGGCCATTGGTTGTTGGAGCGGTGGTATTGCCAGCTGATCATTTGATTGACGGTTTGACTGACAGTAAAAAGCTTACTGCTAAAAAACGGCATGCGCTAGATATTGAAATTAGACAGAAAGCGCTAGGTTATGGGCTTGGTTGGGTGCATGCCGATGAACTTGATGAGATTGGGCTTTCGGCAGCTTTGAGGCTTGCTACAATTAGGGCTGTTGACGGGGTAAAAACTCCATATCACGAAATTATTCTTGATGGAACGATAAATTTCTTAAAGGGGACTTCAAAGGGCCAATACGTCACCACTCTACCAAAGGCCGATGTGTTAATTCCAGCTGTCTCGGCGGCTTCAATTATCGCAAAAGTTGCCCGAGATAAATATATGGCAGAACAGCACGAGTGCTTTCCAGAGTATGGCTTTGCATCTCACGTTGGGTATGGGACGGCAATGCATAGAAAGGCTCTTGTCGATTATGGCGTGACGCCTCTCCATAGAAAGTCGTTTGCACCAATTGCAAAACTTCTTGGAAGCAAGAGTCCGGACAAAATAGATACGCCGAGGGCAGTTATAACGACAAAGACGATTGGCAATAAGGGCGAAATGGCGGTTGCTGATTGGTTAAAATCTAAAGGATTCGCCATCGAAGCAAGAAATTGGAACACAAGGTACTGCGAAATTGATATTATTGCGCGTAAAGACAATGTCCGCTATTTCGTAGAGGTAAAATTTCGTTCATCACAACAACAGGGCGGAGGGGTCGGTGCGATTACTCGCCAAAAGTTGAAAAAAATGCAATTCGCGGCCGAAATATATGGTGTTAATTATCAATTTCTGGGTTCCGCAAAATTAGCCGTTGCAACAGTTAATAAACATAATGCGGTCACTTTAATTGAGGTTGAGTAGAGCGGTTCGAACTTCTGGGCCGTCGGTTTCTATGAGTGTGACGGTGCCGTCGAGTTCGGTGTAGCCAATGGTGATATTGCGTATTAAAGCGATTTCTGATTCGAGCGGGGCAAAAAATGTTTTATATTCTTCTAGTTGCTTGCGGGTAACTAATGCCGCAGCGATATAACGTGGGAGCATATCGTAGTGCGAGTCGGCCTTGAATGTACGATCTATCCACTCCCAGTTGTCACGTGTCCATTGCCACATGACATTGCGACCATAGCGATTACGAAGGAGCCATACAAACCAATGAGAGAAATCTTGTAAGCGAATGAATTTAGAGTCTTTCAATAATGCCGCAAGCCGGATAATAATCTGGGGATCTCGGGTTGATGTGAGAGCCGAGGCGATATCATCACGCAGCTCACTATTTGTTTCAACTTTGTATGCTGCGAGCAGGTCGTCTACTATTGTTTCACTTAGTTTATGGCGCACGGCATTGCTCAAGATGATAGCTCGCAGTTCCGAGGGGAGCGCATCGACTGAAAGTGATTCATAACGTTTTTTCGCCTCGTCTAATGCTTCTGGAATTTCGGCGTAAAGAGCTAAGCTTAATATTGTACTACGAAGTTTCGTGTCGTTTTCATCTTCATTTGATTGTTCGTCCCAGCCGAGCCGTTGATATTGAACCATGACAACTTTCTGTGTAAGTTGTTTTAGTTTTGTTTCTGGTTTGTCATCTGTCTCGACAAAACGCTTTAATTCGTTAATCGCTAGCGCAACGATACTCCATGTCGATTCGTTTGTTTCATGTTTGAAGCTTGATAAAAGTGGAATAATTGCCGCATACGACTGCAAGCCAGCTTTCGCAAGGAGCATTTGTTCATGTAAGAAGTTAACTTTATCAACTGACGAAAGTGTATCGATGTTATTAACGATATCGCTACGTAGCGTAGAATCGTATTGGGTAATAAAATGAGCCGTACCGTTGACATTTAGCCGAAACGGCGTGGCGTGTGTATAGGTAAATGTTGTCGTTTCTGAATCAAGCATATCAGGGATTTCTGGAGATGCCCCATGGAGAGGGACTGGCCATAATCGATTTGTTGCATTGTGTGGCCCTACAAATAATTGTTGCTGAGTAAGGGTTATCGAATCGTCATTTATATTTGCTGAAATGACTGGAAATCCTGGTTGGGTTATCCAGGCATCCATAAAACGAGCGATGTCTTTACCCGATACTTCACTCAATGCATTCCAGAGGTCGGCCGCCTTTGTATTAGCATATTGATGTCTGTCAAAATAGAGTTTGAGCCCCTTTTTCATGGCCTCATCGCCAATATATGCCTGGAGCATGCGAAGCAAACGTCCTCCCTTGGCATAGACAATTGATGGGTCAAAAATAGTCTGGATTTCATCAGGGTGAGTAACGTCAATTTGAATTGGCTGCACGCCATCAAGACTATCGCGGCGGAGGGCGCTGACTACTTCTGAGGTAGCAAAATCGAGCCAAATGTTCCACGATGGTTCAAGTGCATCAACAGCAACGTACTCCATCATATCAGCGAAGCTTTCGTTGAGCCAAAGGTCATTCCACCATTCCATCGTAACTAGGTTGCCAAACCATTGATGGCTCAGCTCGTGAGCGATAACAGTTGCGACGTAGTGTTTAACAGAAAGTGTGGTTTGTTTTGGATCGACCAGCAGGGCAATCTCACGATAAGTGATAAGACCCCAGTTTTCCATTGCGCCAGACGAAAAGTCAGGTAATGCGACATGATCAGATTTTGGAAGTGGGTAGGGAACGCCAAAGTACTCATTAAAAAAATCAATAGTACGGATAGCGATATCCAAGGCGAAGTCGAGGTTTGATGGTTGATGTGCCTTTGTTGACCAAATAGACACTTCAACGCCGCCTCTTGTGGTGGCTGTTTTATTTTGCAAATCACCGACAACCCATGCAACCAGGTAGGTACTCATGCGTGGAGTGGTTTCGAACTGAGTAACGAGAAAGTCTCCTTCGGTCTTCTGTGATTTCACGGGCATATTTCCAAGTACGGTGACGTTTTGTTCGGTGCTGAGTGTCACATCAAAGGTTGCTTTGGCCTCTGGCTCATCGATACAGGGGAATGCCAGACGGGCGTAGTGGCTTTCGAACTGCGTGGCTAAAAGTTCTTGTTTTTCGCCGTCGACTTCAAAGTAGCATGGATATATTCCGTTCATATCGTCGGTGATAGTACCGGAATACCCAACAACGACGACATGGGCGCCTGGTGTAATATCAGCGTGAGTAATGATGAGCTCGTCATTGTTGTCAGTTGCGAAAAGAGCTTTTTTACCATCAATTGTAGCGGACTTGATATGGAGATCTTTGGCGTGTAGTCGGATTTCGCCACCTTCGTTCAATGACATGCCACTTACTGTTGCAACCCCTTCAAAAGTACGGGCAGTTCGGTTGAGCGTTATAGATAAGTCGTAGTGATCGGGTGCGAACGCCCTAGCAAGTCGAGATACAGAGTTCATGGTCTTAGTATAGCAAAAGTTAAGACTGTCATGTCATAGTAGAAGCATGCGAAGACGAAGAGCGATCGGCATATTTATTGTTGGGGTAACGGCGATTAGTTTGCTTGCTGGGGCGATGCCCCGACTTGTGCAGGATACCCTACATACATCAGGCGATATAATTTTACCGTCCGGGGCGTCTGAAGCTGACCCAGGTTCGGATGTCGGTAAGGGGCTAGCGATGCACGGTCTTGAGATTCTTATCGTCAAGGGTCATGCTCCGAAAACGGGCTATAGTAGAAATCAATTTGGTGACGGGTGGGTGACGCTCAATGGGTGTACCACACGAGAAATTATTTTGTACCGTGATCTTGTAGACGTTCAGCTCGAAGACGCTTGCACGATTCATTCAGGCACGCTACACGACCCATATACCGGGAAAGACGTTGTCTTTACTAGGGACGCAGCAAGCGCTATACAAATAGATCACGTTGTGGCGCTATCAAATGCGTGGCAAACAGGTGCTCAATCGCTAACAAAAGAGATGCGCATCCAACTTGCAAATGACCCACTTGAGCTGCTAGCGGTTGATGGTTCTGCCAATCAACAAAAAAGTGATGGCGACAGCGCAACGTGGCTTCCGAAAAATAAGGCCTTTCGGTGCGAGTATATTGCTAGACAAATTGCCGTAAAAATAAAATATAAACTATGGGTTACTAAGTCAGAGGCCGACGCTATGAGGTCGGTGCTTAAAACCTGTCCATCCCAGGCACTTCCAGTTGCACGTTTATAAATTGTCTGCTATACTAAGCGCAGTACATTCCGGCCGGCAGGTCGGATTTTTTACTAGAAAGACATATTGAAAGGATATAACCATGGATGAACTTAATCTTAAACAACTAACCCTCGCTGTGCGCACTATAGCCGACGAAAAAAATCTCCCAGAAGAAACAGTGCTCTCTGTTATTGAGCAAGCTATTGCCGCCGCATGGCGCCGCGATAATGGTGAGCGTGACCAGGAGGTTCGTGCTGAACTGAATACCAACAAAGGGACGGCAGATGTTTTTGTCGCTCGTGAAGTCGTTGAGGTTGTTGGAAGTGAAGCCCACGAAATCAGTCTTACAGATGCCAAAAAGGTAAAAAAAGATGCTGAAATTGGCGATTTTATTGAAGAAAAACATGAGGTAACAAGCTTTGGTCGTGTAGCGGCTCAGACTGCTAAGCAAGTAGTGCTGCAGCGCCTTCGTGAAGCCGAGCGAGAGGTTGTGCTTGCCGAGTATGAAGATAAAATTGGCACAGTGGTGACCGGCACCGTGCAAAGAGTTGAACCTCGAGTTGTTCGTGTTGAAATTGGCAAGGCGGGTGGTATTATTCCGCAAAGCGAACAAATTCAGGGCGAATTTTACAGTGTCGGAAGTCGTATTAAGGTATTTATTAAAGATATCGAACGAGAAAACCGAGGTCCGCAGCTTATTTTGAGCCGTGGTAATGAGGCGTTTGTTGAATATTTATTCCGCCAAGAGGTGCCAGAACTTGAAACTGGTGCTGTTGAGATTAAAGCAATTGTTCGTGAGGCGGGTCGCCGTACAAAGTTAGCTGTTGCAAGCTCAGTTCCTGGTGTTGATCCAGTTGGTACATTTGTTGGTGGTCATGGTACTCGTGTTCAGGCAGTAATGAACGAAATTGGTGATCAAGAAAAAATCGATATCATTACATTTGATGAAAACACGACACAATTTATCAAAAACGCTCTCAGTCCAGCTGAGGTTATGAAGGTTGATGTTGACGAGAAGGAAAAGCGTGCCAAGGTATTTGTAAATGAAGACCAACAGTCAATCGCTATTGGCCGTGGCGGCCAAAACGTTCGTCTCGCAAGCCGTTTGACTGGTTATGAACTAGATATCGAGCAAGCCACCGCACCTACGGCAAAGCCAGCTGAAAAGCCTAAGAAGAATATTGAAGATAGTCTTTTGAGCGCCGTCGAAGAGGCCAGCGAAGAATAATAGTTAAGTCATTAAGAATTAGCACTCACTTGCATGGAGTGCTAATTTTGTTTATACTAGATATAGGAAATTGCAAGATATCCACCGTTTTGAATAATCATACTTGCGCTATACGTATTGGAGGATAGATAATAATACTATGTCAGATGATTTTGCAGAATTCATCTCTCACTTAACCGACAACGCCCGGACAAGTCTTCATCATGCGACGCTTATTGCTCAAGGGTATGGAAGTTCGTACGTCGGTACCGAGCATCTACTTCTTGGGGTAATGGCACAAGGTGCTTCAGTTGGTGCAAAAATATTAGCTGACGCTGGAGTCACGCTTGATCGTGCGCAGGCGGCGTTGAGCGCTGTACCAATTCAACATAATTTTACCTCGGGTATAATGACAAAAAACCTCAGCGAGACGGCTAAACTAACGCTAAAAATGAGTTGGGATGTTGCTCAGGAGTTTCGTCAAGAATACTTAGGTACTGAGCATATTTTGTATAGTATTTTGTCTCAGAAAAACGCCCGTGCTACTGTATTGCTGCGTGATATGAATGTCGATATTGCTGAAATCCTATCTGAACTCGAGGATTATCTTGATCGACACACCGAAGATATTTCGGGACATCTTGATGAGCAAGAGCGTCCAGCCAGGCAGGCTCGTGAGAAGGGGGTACTTGGCGTCTTTGGTGTCGACCTAACAGTGCGGGCGAAAGAGGGCAAGCTCGATCCCGTTATTGGTCGCCAAGCACAAGAGGAGCGGCTAGTTACGATTCTTAGCCGTCGTACAAAGAACAACCCTGTTCTTATTGGTGAACCAGGAGTTGGTAAAACGGCCATTGTTGAAGGCCTGGCGCAGCGAATTGCCTCAGAAGATGTCCCAGAACATTTGCTTGACAAGCGAATTATCCAACTTGACCTTGCTGGTATGATTGCTGGAACAAAGTATCGTGGCGAATTTGAAGAGCGGCTCAAAAAAGTGATTACTGAGTTGAAAGACCAAAAAAATACTATTATATTTATCGACGAACTTCACTTAATGGTAGGGGCCGGAGCGGCCGAAGGGGCGCTTGATGCTGCCAATATGCTCAAGCCTGCGTTGGCTCGGGGCGAAATTCGTTTGATAGGTGCAACGACACTTGATGAATACCGTAAGCATATCGAAAAAGACACGGCATTAGAACGCCGATTGCAAACTATTATTGTTCCTGAGCCAAAAACCAAGGACACTATCGCTATCTTAAAGGGGTTGAAGTCACATTATGAAAAACATCACGGCGTTTCGATGAGTGACGAGGTTATCGAAGACGCTGTCTATATGGCTGATCGCTATGTGAGCGAACGGTTTATGCCCGATAAGGCGATCGACGTTATAGACGAGGCGGCGGCCTATGTTCGTGTGAAAACCGGTCATAAACCAAGTAAAATCCGTGACTACGTTAAACAACTCAAGAATTTGAATGAAAAGATGGAAGAGGCGGTTGCGGCAGAAGAATATGAACGAGCTGCACTATATAAGACTCGTATTAGTCAGCTAAACGAAAAACTCGAAGAATCACGTGAGGTTCAAGAGACAAAAACGCCAATTCGTTTAACTGATGATGATATTGCCAGGGCAATTGCACAAATGACGGGCATCCCTGTTAAGCGAGTCCAAAAGTCGGAGGCTAGAATGCTCCGGACGCTCGAAAAACATATTGGAAAGTATGTAATAGGCCAGGACGAGGCTGTTGAGAAGGTTGCTCGGGCCATTCGACGGAGCCGAAGCGGCGTTGCGAGTAATAAGCGTCCTATTGGTTCGTTTGTATTTATGGGTCCAACTGGCGTTGGGAAAACCGAGCTTGCTCGTGTGATTGCACGAGAAGTGTTTGGGAGCGACGAAGCGCTCATTAAAATTGACATGAGTGAATTTGCCGAGAGACACACCACTAGCCGGCTGCTGGGGGCGCCCGCTGGTTATATTGGCTACGATGATGGTGGGCAGTTAACGGATAAAGTTCGTCGCCAACCATATAGCGTCGTATTGTTCGATGAAATTGAAAAAGCCAACCGTGAAGTATTTAATATCTTGTTACAACTACTTGAAGATGGAACTATTACTGACGCCAAAGGCAGGTCTATCGATTTTACGAATACGATCATTATCCTGACTAGCAATGTTGGTGCTGAGCAAATGGCCCGCGAATCTCGCCTTGGATTTCAAGCCACAACAAAACAGGACGAGAAGAGGCTTGATGAAGTACACGCCGAAAATGCAAGCGCCGCATTGGAAGGCCTTCAGCGGATTATGCGTCCCGAACTCGTGAATCGGTTTGATGCCATTATTACCTTTAAAGCACTGACGAAAAAACAGGTTGCAAAGATATTCGATACGCTTCTTGGCGAGCTCCAAGAACGGTTGAACCGAAAAGGAATACATCTTATTGTTGAACCATCAGCAAAGCGACTTATCATTTCGAAGGGGTATGATGAAAAATATGGTGCTCGGCCTCTTCGTCGAGCAATGCAGGACATTCTCGAGCATGAAATCGCCGAAGGTATTCTTGATGGGTTATATGAGAAAGGCACAATCCTTAAAGCTGTCGGTCATGGTGGAAAGATAAAACTTGATGTACAGCATGAAAGCTAGCCGTACGAGGTCGTTAGTTGCGTTTGTGGTGAGCGCCGTATTAGTTGTGGCGGCCGTGGCTCTATACGTTAATAGGAGATTCGTTACCGATGCGCTGACAACACTGACATATAGTCCGTCCGCAAGTATCGCAACAATTGCTAGTAATGTAAAACTTACCGACAAGGGGAGATTCATTTTTTACGCAACTCGCCCAGAGGTTGAGCAGCAAGCAACTTTTAATCAAGAATGTCCACGGCAAGAAGCTGGCAGTCCTATCCTCGGTTGCTATACCAATGATGATCGCATCTATGTCTATGACTTAACAAATGAGCAGCTTAGCGGTATGGAAGAGGTGACGGCAGTGCACGAAATGCTTCATGCTGCTTGGCGACGTATGGGCGATACTGAAAAAGCAGTGCTCACAACTGAACTACAAGCCGCCTACAGCAAAATTAACGACGATGATCTAAAAAATCGGATGGAATATTATCAGCGTACCGAGCCGGGTGAACTCAATAACGAGCTACATTCAATTCTTGGGACTGAAGTGGCATCACTTGGTGAACCACTCGAGTCCTACTACAGCCACTATTTTGATAGGCAGACTGTGCTTACATTCCACACAAAATATAGCGAACTGTATACGAGCTTATATAAACAAGCTGATGAATTGCACACCAAAATGCAGGCACTAGCAGTTTCAATTGAATCTCGAAGTAGCATATACAAAAACACTGTCCAGCAATATTCAGCCGACGTTTCGGTTTTTAACGAAAAAGCCGATACGGGCGGTTTTAGCTCGCAGAGTCAGTTTAACTCTCAACGGGCGGCATTAGTGTCGCGGTCGGTATCACTTAATAAAGAGCGGCAGGCGATTAATGCTGACATCGAGCTATACGGCACCTACTACGATGCCTACCAAGCTATCGCAAAGCAGGTAGAACTATTAAATGAAAGTATCGACAGTTTCAGTCAAATCGATCAAGCGCCATCACTGTAGCGGTGCTATACTAAGACAGTATGGTGAAGATGAAAACGCAGTTTGTTTGTCAGCAATGCGGTGCGTCCTATAGCAAGTGGTCTGGGCGCTGCGAAAATTGTGGTGAGTGGAATACGCTTGTAGAGCAAGAGGTTATTCCGGCTGCGCAATCATCTGTGGCTAAGGCTGGTGCCAGCGGTAAAAAACTCAAAGTAGAAGCGATACATTCGGCCCAAAAAACAAAAGATACGCAGCGCATATCAACAGGTATTGATGACGTTAACACTGTATTAGGCGGTGGGTTGGTGTCCGGTTCGGTGACTCTGTTGGCGGGGCAGCCTGGTATTGGTAAGAGCACCCTGCTTTTACAAGTTGCGGCGCATGTTGCTCAGAGGGAATCGGTACTTTACATAAGCGGTGAAGAATCGGCTCATCAAGTAGCACTTCGTGCGGAACGACTCGGCGCTGCATCGGCAAAACAACTTGATTTTGCGGCATCGACCAGTGCTAACGATATTGCCGCAACAATTCGTGACGGTTCGTATGCACTTGTCATTGTTGATTCTATCCAAACTATGTCACTTGATGAAATGACGAGCGCACCCGGGACGGTGAGTCAAATTACCAATAGTAGCAATGTGCTTATCAGAGCGGCCAAGGCGGCTGGCTCGGCGGTTATATTAGTTGGGCATGTGACGAAAGAGGGTAGCATTGCCGGCCCTAAGGTGCTTGAGCATCTTGTCGATGTTGTGCTGCAATTTGAAGGTGACCGTTATGGCGGTTTTAAAGTGGTGCGAGCAGCAAAAAACCGCTTTGGTGCAACCAGTGAAGCGGCAATTTTCGAGATGTACGAACACGGGCTCCGTATTGTCGAAAATCCTTCGGCGGCTCTACTGGCCGAGCGTCAGTCGGCTGACGGTTCGGTGGTACTAGCGACACTCGAAGGTACTCGACCGCTACTTGTCGAAATCCAAGCGCTTGTGAATCCAACTAGTTTCGGGTATCCTAAGCGTACGGCAAGTGGATTTGATTTGAACCGCCTCAACCTACTTATCGCCGTGCTCGAACGGCGTACAAAACTGAATTTATCTGACAAAGATGTCTACATTAATGTAGTTGGCGGCCTCAAACTCGTTGATCAAGCAGCCGATCTTGCTATTTGCATGGCAATCGCAAGTGCGGCTGCTGGAAAGCGTATTGATGACGAGACAGTTGTCTTTGGCGAGGTTGGGCTTGGTGGTGAGGTCCGTTCGGTTGTGGGGGCCGACAAACGAATCGCCGAAGCGAAAAAATTAGGGTTTAAACGAGCTGTCGCACCCAAGCAATCACAAAAAAATGAATTTATCACGCCTGTAGGTGACGTCCGAGCAGCGCTAATCGACTACCTCAGACAATAAGGAGATCATGGAACTACTAATTATTATAGTGCTGTTTGTTATAGCGGCCGAAACAACATACCTATCGTTACGGACAATTCAAACGAAACAGCGTATCGCACTATCACCGGTATTCGTTGATACGTCGGTACTTATCGACGGGCGAATTATCGCCATCGCAGAGTCGGGCTTTATAACTCGGCCACTTTATATTCCACGAAGTGTCGTGGGAGAGCTTCAATTTCTCGCCGATAACGCTGATGCAGAAAAACGAAGTCGGGCGCGTCATGGGCTTGATAATATCACCCATTTGCAATCAATTTCCGGTATTACTGTGCAGATTTTCGCCGATAGCACAAAGGCTAGTGAAGGGGTTGATAATCGTTTGCTAAGTCTTGCTAAAAAATACAGTGGCGCATTGTGTACAATCGACTATAACCTAAACAAGGTGGCGGTCGTCGAGGGGCTTGAGGTGCTGAATGTGAACGAGCTCGCAAAGTCGCTACGTATGTCTTATCTTCCTGGTGAACATATAAAGATTGAACTTACACAAAAGGGGAATGACCAACACCAAGCAGTCGGGCATCTTGAGGATGGAACGATGGTGGTTGTTGAACGTGCTCAGAAGTACATAGGTACAATAGTTGAAGTTGAGTTTATTCGTAGCTTGCAAACTGCTGCTGGGAAGATGATGTTTGCGAAATTGGCTCGCCCCACAAGTCAGACAGACCCAAAGGCTTATCCGCAAAAGCAGAAGACAAAGGCAGCGACAAAATCTACACCGTCTCAGGTTCGGCGTCCTCAACAACAACAAAACCAGAGGCAGGTTCGCCGTCGCCAAAGCCCCGAAGATAGCATGGTTGAGTTAGCTAACAAATAGGGAGCTATCGAACTCTCAGCGCCCTCTATTTCGCTGTCGTGATTGGCCGGTACCGCTGTTGTTCTGGCTTCAACTCGAAGCTGAGGCAGTATAGTATCCAGTATCCGTTACGGTGACAGTTATGCTACCGACAGACGCAGGGCAGGTAACTTTATATCCGCTACCTTGTTTTGAAGTTGTGCACTGCCCGTCACCGCCACTTGCTGTAATACCAGATTGATCAATTGAAAACTTTCCAGGCGTGATGGTGAATACTATCATGCCGCCATTGGTGCTAGACGAAACGTTTGGCCGTGCTTCACCGCAAACATGTCGGTCGTCATCTTCATTTGAGTTGTAGCCGTCGGGTACATTTGCATATGAATCCTTCTTTGTGACAGGATCGGTGGTTTTTAGTACGTCGACGGTAAATTTGGCCGCCTCAGGTGTACACTCGGTTGCCTTCTTGCGGGATAGTTTGTCGAAGGTTAACTGTGCATTTGTTTGGCCTTGAGATTTACTCCACCACGACGGATACACTTCACCGCCAATGCGTTGAATGCCAGTTGGCTGGCTGAACCAGTCACCGCTCTTCCATTTACCTTCCTTGGCGTACACTTCTTTATGGGCATATTCCATCACCTTAGCGACAATCGGACTACCAAGAGAAGATGTACCATTTTTAAGAATTGTTGTGTCGGGGTTGCCAAGCCAAACTCCCATTGTCAATGCTGGACTATAACTCATCATCCAAAGGTCCTTAGCATTTCCGCCTTTGTCTGATGTACCAGTTTTAGTGGCTGTTTTGACGCCCGGAATGTTTTTAGCGGCGTAGTTACCGAGTGCAGCGCTGGCCTTTGTATCGCTGAGAATATCGGCGACTACGTATGCAGATTGTGCATCGACAATTCGTTCACCATCGGTGTCTGACCATTTCTTAAGTACTTCACCTGAGCTATTCTTTACTTCTAGTACCGATGATTGCTGTTTGTATACGCCCATGCGAGCTAATGATGCATAGGCATTAACGAGGTCAACCTGTTCGATGCCACATCCACCGATAGCCGAGGCGAGCCCAGCTTGCTTGTCGTTTCCAATGCTACAGTAGCTTGGAGCCCCCATATCGTGGATAGTCTTCAGTGTTGTGTCAACACCAGCAATATACATTGCCTTTACAGCAGGGACATTGCGAGAGGTTGCCAGGCTAGTTCGGATTGTAACGGCGCCTTTGTACTGACGATCGGCATTTTTTAGGTTGGCTCCATAAATTTGGTCGATAGGTTCGTCAACTAAGATACTTCCGCTGCCGTAATTTTGCTGGCCTTCGGGCTTTTTCTGGAATAGCTGAGAGTAGACGAGGCTCTTTATTGTTGAACCTGGCTGGATATAGGCGGTGGCCGCATTGTCTTGTCCGTAGCCTTCGTAATTAAAGTCACGACTTCCTACTAATGCGACAATTTGCCCTGTTTGTGTATCTTCAACGGTTGCGGCGCCATTAGTAAATCCGGCGTAGGCAGGTATATAAGAGTTGAACATGTCGTTGACCGCTTCCTCCAGTTTGCCTTGGATACGGACATCGAGGGTAGTCTTTACGGTGAGACCGCCACGGCCCACCGTTGCTTCACCAAGCTCTTTTTCGAGTTGGTCTCGTACCATTAAGACGAAGTGAGGAGCCTTGATGTCTTCGTACTGGCTCACTTGTGGCTGCAGGCTATCAAGTACGGGTACCTGAATGGCTTCGTCGTATTGAGCCTGTGTTATGTAGCCAATTTCTCTCATTGATTTAAGGACTTTCTGCTGTCGGGCAATAAGAGCTTCGTGACCGTCAACGTTGTACGGATCGTAAACAGCGGGGTTGTTAGGGATTGCAGCAAGAAGAGACGCCTCTGCTAGGGAAAGGTCTTTGGCAGATTTGCCGAAGTAGGTTTGTGCGCCAGATTCGGCACCATTGCGGCGACCGCCGTATGGTGACTCGTTGAGATAGAGTGTAAGGATTTGGTCTTTATCGTACATACGCTCAATCTCGATAGCTAGGATAAGCTCTTTGATTTTACGAGGAATACCGCCCAAGCCTCGATTGCCAGCTTCATCGGCAAAGAATACTTGTTTAACGAGTTGTTGGGTAAGCGTCGAGCCTCCCTGAACGTCACCACCCGTAAAGTTGTTTACGGCCGCACGGAGGGTGCCGCTAATACTGACGCCACTATGCTTAAAGAAGTCTTTATCTTCAATTGCCACTGTTGCTTTTTTAAGGTTGTCACTTAAATCTTCACTTTTAACGACTAATTTATAATTTCCGTCACCCTTATCTTCCCAAAGGATGTTTCCATTGCGGTCGGTATATGTAGTGACGGTTGTTTGAACCCGTTTATCAATTTCTCCAGGACGAATTTGATCGAGGTCTTTGCGGAAGTAAGCAAACAGTCCACCAACAAATAGCGCTAGCAATAAAACGGCGACACCAGTAATTTTGAGAGCCATGATGCCACCACGCTTACTAAACCAATAAGCCCAGAAGCGTTTTGGGTGCATACGATAAAAGAACCGCTTTACGGGGTGCTTTGGGAGTGTAGCTAGATATTCAGCACGACGACGTGCCTCGCTATCTTTTTTCACTTTTCGCTTTTGACGGTTTTGGGTCAAATTAGAATAGAGACTTATCTTGCGGGTTGATTTTTTCTTACTCACCTTAACTCAATTCTCATAAGCAATTTACTCATACTAGTATAGCATTGTTTTTTGTGAATTAGCTGTAATTGTACGTTAAAATAATAGCATGAATCTTTTGACGCCACTTGAGCGAATTAAGGGAGTGGGGGAGAAGACTGCTAAACAATTTGAGGCCGCCGGGCTCCACAATGTCGGTGATATTATCACCTTCTTGCCTCGTGCCTATGAAGACTACACGCAGGTAGTTAGAATTGCCGATATTACCCCCGGTAAAGTAACCGTCAAGGCTCGCTGTGAAAAGGTGGAAACTCGGCCTGTACGGCGAGGAATGAAAATTACCACCGCAACACTGGTTGATGACTCTGGCAAACTTCAAGCAGTTTGGTTCAACCAGCCGTACCGAGCGGCTCAGTTAGCTGGCGGTGCTGAATTTTTGTTTTCGGGGGAATTTGAATTTAGCTATAATCGCTACCAACTAACGAATCCGAGTGTCGAGAAGGCCGGTGATATGGTGACCACCCAAGATAAGATCGTACCGATATACCGTGCCGTAGCCGGCCTTAAAACAGCTGTCGTGCGTAAAATTTTGGGCGAACTTCAACCACTCATGACGATGCTTCCCGAAACTCTTCCCGAAGCGATTGTACGAAACGAGAAACTCTATAGTTATAGCGATGCATTGTTAGGTATGCACTTTCCAAAAACACATGAACAAGCCGTTCGAGCAAAAGAGCGGTTTGCTTTTGAAGAGCTTTTCCAACTTCTTTTGGCGAGTCAATTAAATAAGCAAGAAAATGCCGCCCTTGAAGGCTGGCATATTCCATTTAACAAAAAAGTCGTTCAGGGGTTTGTGGCTGAATTGCCATTCGCTCTCACCAACGTACAACGCAAAGCGGCCTGGGATATCTTGCAAGACTTTGAGCGAGCGACGCCAATGAATCGTTTGCTTCAAGGTGATGTCGGATCTGGTAAAACGGTTGTAGCTGGGCTGGCGGCTCGCCAGGCATCACACGAAGGCTTTCAAACAGCAGTCATGGCGCCAACTGAAATATTGGCTAATCAGCATGCTGAAACTCTGACAAAGTTATTAGCGCCTTTCGGAGTTAGGGTGGGTCTATTGACGGGAAGTGTAAAAGGTAAAGCTCGTCAACTTCTGTACGAGGCAATTAGTACCGGAGAGGTAGATGTTGTAGTAGGGACTCATGCGCTTATCCAATCAACGGTTATGTTCCATAAACTTGGATTTGTGGTGATTGACGAACAGCATCGCTTTGGCGTGGCGCAGCGACAAGAATTATTAACGAAATCGAAAAAGATGCCCCATCTGTTGGCGATGACTGCGACGCCAATCCCTCGGAGTCTTGCTCTAACGGTGTATGGCGAACTTGATATTTCAATACTAAATGAAAAGCCCGCTTCGCGAAAAGACATTATAACTAAAATCTGGTCGCCCAATAGTCGTAAACAGCTGTATGCACTGATCGACGAGCAACTTGAGCAAGGTCGACAGGCATATATTATATGTAACCTCATCGACAATAACCCTACTAATGAACTAAAAAGTGTCGAAGCTGAATATAAACGCCTCAATTCAGCCGTATTTAAACATCGGCAGATTGGATTACTCCACGGACGTCTATCGGGGGCAGAAAAGGATGCGGTGATGCGTGAATTCTCTTCAGGAAAGCTTGATATTCTTGTTAGCACAACTGTTGTTGAGGTTGGGGTGGATGTCCCAAACGCAACAGTAATATTGATCGAGGATGGAGACAGATTTGGCTTAGCGCAGTTGCACCAACTCAGGGGGAGAGTTGGCCGTAGTAGTCATCAAAGCTATTGTTATATTGTGCCGAGCGATTCAAAGCAACCAACCAGACGGCTGAAAGAAATTGAAAAGAGTAATGACGGCTTTTACTTAGCCGAGGTAGACTTGCAACTAAGAGGCCCAGGTGAGATTTACGGGAGAGCGCAGCATGGTGCACTCAATCTTCAGGTGGCGACGCTGGGCGACACGAAGCTTATTGCACGTGCTCAAAGGGCTGCTCAACAATTCGTACAGTCAAAAGAAAACCTGCTACACTATACACAGTTGGCAGCGAGCGTTGAACACTATCAACGCCTCACGACCCTAAACTAACACTATGTACGCAGGAACAACATTCCATAACCATTCGGGCAACGCTGGTGGCGCCCACCAGCGAATTGACAGGGTTGCCAAAAGGCACCTTGTTCACCATGTTGGTCATGCGACATTTTTCCCTTCGATTAAAACGATACTGCACTTTGAGGGCAAGAACGGCCCCGATGGTATAAAGAGCAAGAGCCCATCGGTCGATGAGCCGTGGCATTTTATTGACCCGAAAGCAGGTATAGAGGATCAATTGGTGATTGCCATTACGGATCACATGCACAACTTGTCCGTTGCTCTAAAAGTAAAAGATGAAATCCGGGCGGGTTTCGAAGCCGCTTGGCTTTCACACGCAATTGTTGATGGGCTCACGCCTGCTCATCATTTTCCTTTAGCAGATAAAGTTGAAGAACTGTGGGGCAAGCCTCATCACGAACGATCGTCAAAACGAGACAAAATTATTATTAAGGGCGAAAACACACTCGATACCTTTTCAAAAAACTGGCAATATTGGGGCACAAGTGGTATATTTACGGCCCATTTTTTGTATGAGTGGGGTGTTTCTACAACTATTGCCGTGGGCGGCTTCAGTGATATTGGCATTACCGATGCCGATTTCAAACGTATTGAAAAAGAAGGCTACTTGCCCTACTTCCTTGAGTCGCTTCGGGCAGTTGATGAAATGGGGACCTACCAAGAATTTATGCGAACGGGATGGTCGGCATACCTTGCTCGGGTCACAAAAAAGGAACTCGCCCCACTTATTATGAAAAACGTCTGCCTTGCATGGTATGCTGCGTCGAAAGGTATTACCAAATAATGAACGTTCGGCTTATTGCAGGAACATTCGGTGGCCGAATTATTGAGGGTTCAGGGACCAACCGTACCCATCCCATGAGTGAACGGATTCGCCAATCGCTTTTTAATATTATTGGCTCAGAAATTGAGGGTGCCACGGTGCTTGACGCATTTGCTGGTAGTGGCTCGCTGGGGCTTGAATCGCTCAGCCGGGGCGCAGTACACGCCACGTTCATTGAGCGTGATAGGGTCGCTCAAAATGTAATTACAAAAAATATTGAAACACTGGGCGTAATAGAGAACACAAAGCTGATAAAAGCACCCGTTGCCAGCTGGATTGAAACCACTGATGCACAGTTTGATATCATCTTTGCCGACCCGCCATTTCATGATCCACAGTTATCCACAGCTATGAAACTAATAAAACTATTGAAACCCAATGGGCTTATGGTATTATCGTATTTAGGTAGAGGTGAGGTTCCAACCGAATTAGGAGTTGTTGTGGTGGACAATCGTAGTTACGGAGATGCGGTCCTTGCGTTTTACCGAAGAGAAAGCGCTTAGGCGCTTTTTCTTTTTTACGAAGTAGTCCAGATAAAAAACAAAACCGGTCGATAATGACCGGATTTCTTTTTGGTGCGGATGAAAGGACTTGAACCTTCACGCCTTACGGCACATGCTCCTAAGGCATGCGTGTCTACCAATTCCACCACATCCGCATAATGTGCTTGTACGCATGCGTGTCTACGATTGTTACGTAATCCACCACATCCGCACGTAGTATCAAGTTGACTTTGAAATTATATCATAACATCTGTTAAAAAGCACGGGTTTTGTAAGCAAAAAGGCCTGTATATGGGTAATGCTTGTGCTATTATAATAGCAACGATGAAAAGGAATAGGGGAAATGAATAAGATTGCCACATACTTGAATCAGCACCTTCTTGGCGAGGTTACGAGTGCCAAGTCGCTTCGAAAACTGTATTCAACTGATGGAAGTATCCTAACGATCGACCCTGAAATTATTGCTTTCCCACGGGTAACAAACGATATTCGTAAGATTGCTCGCTTTACCTGGCAACTCGCCGAAAAGGGTCATATTGTCGGCATGACCGTTCGTGGCTTTGGTGGTGACATTACCGGTGCGGCAATTGGTCGAGGTATTGTCATTGATACTTCAAAGCAACTCAACTCTATTATTGAAGTTGCTCCGAAGAGCAAGCTTATTCATGTTCAACCGGGTGTTTCGCTATCTCAAGTTGATGAGGCGCTTCGCTGGCAGGGTCTGATGGTCCCCGGCGCCTTCTTTAGGGGTATGCGGAGTGTTTCTGTGGGTGCTGCGATTGCTAACGATAGTCTTGGTGTGAATGGAAGTGTTTCTGACTCAATTAAGCGCCTCGAAGTTGTCCTTGCAAATGGTGACGTCATTGAAACAGGCAAATTGAGCCGTCGTGATGTGAGTAAAAAGCTCGGTCTTCAGACGTTCGAGGGCGAGATTTATCGTAAAATCGAGGGTCTCCTTGAAGATAATGACGAACTTATTAAAAAAATTGCCGATGATGGTGTCCGTGACAACACCGGATATAAACGTATTGCGCAAATTAAAGGTAAGGATGGTTCAATCGACCTGACGCCACTGTTTATTGGTAGCCAAGGTACGCTTGGCATCATTTCTGAAGCGGTATTGAAAGCCGATTTTTTGGCAATGAACGAAATTCATGTTGTTATACCGACGAAATCGGTCCAGTTTGCTCGTGATTTGAGCGAGCGTATCGTTGAACTTAATCCGGCTGAGCTTACCGTTATAGACGGCGAGCTGCTTCGAAGGGCGGTATCAACCGGATCGCAGTTCTCGCTCCTTGGGTCTGTCGAACAGACTGGTGCGTTGGTGTACATTAGATTTAACGATTTCAACGTTCGTCGTCAAAATAAGAAATTTAAGAAGCTCAAAAAGCTTATCACTAAGATGAAGTTGACGATGATTGATTCGAAGACAAAAGGCGTCGAAGATTTTCGGGCAATTACAGTTATTAGTCAACTTCTCCAGCTGGGCGGCAATGACGATACGGTTGCTTTACCAATTATTAACGGTGCCTCGGTGCCAAGCATACGCTGCGAAGAATTCGAGACAGCACTAAAGGAATTAGGCGAGAAGCATCACGTTGAACTTCCTATTGAACTTAACGTCTTAACGTGTACCTATTCGATATATCCACTTTTAAAACTTGATTCGGTGAGTGATAAGCAAAAACTTTTCAAGTTGATGGGCGATTATGCGGCACTTGTTCATAAAACTGGCGGTGCATTTACCTCTGATGGCGCAGAGGGGCGGCTAAAAGCGCATGCGGCGTGGTCAATTTTGGATGACCAGTGGTCGCGTCTTTACGAAGAGGTGCGTCAAATTTTTGACCCATTTGGGACTCTTAACCCGGGTGTGAAGCAAAACATTGAGCTTCGCAGTGTGGTTGCAGCGCTTCGCTCAAACTACGACAGTATAAATATGATATAATTTGACCAGTAATTGCTGCGCATGCGGATGTGGCGAAATTGGTAGACGCGCTAGCTTCAGGTGCTAGTGTTCGCAAGAACGTGGAGGTTCAAGTCCTCTCATCCGCACCACATATTTATGACAGATGTTAATCCTAAAGAAGACACCCGAAACGTTATCGATAGATATCGCACCATGCCCGTTGAGGCCATCGTAGAGAATCTGGACATGACACGGAGCGAACTTGAGATAGCGGTCGAGAATATCGGCCGTGATTTTAATATGGGGACAATTATTCGCAACGCCAATGCGTTTAATGTAGCGAAAGTACATATTATTGGCAGCAGGCAGTGGAATAAACGTGGTGCGATGAAAACAGATGCCTATATGCATATCGAATATCATAAGACCGCTGAAGAGTTTTTTGAAGCCATGCGCAGCGTACAAAAGGTGGTGATAGCAGTCGACATTGTCGAAGGCGCAGAAGAACTCAACGCTATTAAATTTCCGAATAATGCCGTATTGGTATTTGGCGCTGAGGGTCCTGGACTATCTGAGATGGTCCTCAAAAAAGCCGAAAAAGTGGTCAAAATTGAACAGTTCGGCTCGACACGTTCCATTAATGTGGGCGTAGCGTCGGGTATTGCCATGTACGCCTGGATACAACAACATAGATTTCGGGGGAAAATCAGTTGACAGTCTAACGTAGCAGTGTCATAATTTTTTCATGAATGAACTGACGGGAGACGGTAACTCTTACGAATTGTACGCCTTGCGGCATAGCTTTACGCCGAGCTCTCAGCTAAAGAGAGCGGTCGAGATATTTAGTGGGTCAGATCTTGGACCCAATTTTTTACTTCATTCAACCAAATTGGTTGCTGTTGATGGCTTTGAGCATGCAGCGGGCCGCTATCACATCGAGGAGAAGATGGCTCGAGCAGCGATTCGTCAAAAAATGGACGTAGAATTTGTCGTCGGCAATGTTCAAACTCGGTTTTTATCTATTCCTGGTAAAGGAGACATCAGCCATGACATGTTTCGTTTTGGCTTTCAAGTTGTTGATAGGCAGCAGAAATACTTTGATGAACTCGAGGAGGGACTTGAGGTCTTTCCAGACATTATTGCTCGTCGTGGGCTGAAGCGAAACTATCTTTATGTTGATATGCTCACACCTAGAATTCAACGTATGGGCCAACGAGAATTGCAGCGGCTTGAGGGGCAGATGAGAGAGGACATATATGCTCGGCAAAGGCTCTATTCAGTATCTGTGGCTGGCCTTAGCGGACGTGACGGTACTCGTAGCGAACTTGGCTTGTAGTTAATGAGCTTGTCACTCACCCCTAATCATGCGAAAATGAGGTAAGTATGTCAGCACTATCATCGCAGCCCTATAAAGGTACCCGTGATTACTATCCCGAAGAAAAACGGGTTCAAACCTATATTTTCGACACATGGAAACGAGTCGTTGAGCGCTTTGGTTACGAAGAATACGGCGCACCTATCCTTGAGAATCTTGAGATATATGCAGCGAAAAGTGGTCAGGAACTTGTTAACGAGCAGACCTATACTTTCACCGACCGTGGCGGTCGAACCGTTGCGATTCGTCCAGAAATGACCCCAACAGTTAGTCGTATGGTAGCGGCACGGCGCCAAGAACTAGCGTATCCGGCTCGTCTATATTCAATTGCTAATTTTATGCGCTACGAACGTCCGCAACGTGGTCGAGAACGTGAGTTTTGGCAACTCAACCTTGATATATTTGGAGTCGATTCACTCGAGGCTGATATCGAAATTATCACAATTGCCGATTCGATTTTGAAAGAATTCGGCGCAGCAAACGGCGATTACGTAATTCGGGTAAATAACCGAAAGTTTATTCACCATATGATGGCGGAGTACTTTAGTTTAAGCGTTGACGCTGCGCATGACATGACCAAGCTGTTCGATAGGCGCAATAAAATTACTGAACAAGATTTTGAAGAACAGGCAGCGGCAATCTTAGGGTCGGCGCAATCCAGTGATGTTGAAAAAATAAAACAGATACTTGGTGCGACATCCATTGAATCATTACCTGAGGAATTACAAAAAACGTCTGCAATCGACGAACTTAAAAAAGTGTTTACCGGCCTTGAGGAGGCTGGCGTGACGGCTGCGGTATTCGATGCAACTCTTATGCGCGGCCTTGACTATTATACTGGTACCGTTTTTGAGGTATTCGACACTCACCCTGACAACGCTCGTTCACTATTTGGAGGTGGTCGCTATGACGGATTAGTTGGGCTGTTTGGAGCCGAGCCAATTAGTGCTGTCGGGACCGCACCGGGCAACACGATGATTGAGAATTTCCTTGAAGTTCACAAATTACTTCCAGACAATGTCTCGAAGACAGACGCCTATGTTGTGGTTGTGAACGATGCGGTTGTTGGCGCAAATAAGTTAGCGGCTCAACTCCGTCAGTCGGGGCTTAATATTGAAGTTGACATTACTGGTCGAAAACTAGATAAGCAAATTAAGGCCGCTGTAAAGAAGGCCGTTCCATACCTAATATTTGTCGGACCAGCGGATATTGAAGCGGGTGAA
>Ga0222423_1000144_pt1 | contig 68196 bp, 52 predicted proteins | sample 3A0metagenome_FD_182472 | JGI IMG/M metagenome (GOLD analysis project Ga0222423, IMG submission 182472) | Enriched microbial communities from leaf-cutter ant dump, University of Wisconsin, Madison, United States - 3A0 (version 2) | ecosystem: Environmental > Terrestrial > Nest > Insects nest >...
CGGTGCTCTTGCGCGAGTTCGTACATCCGGATGTCCGAACTCGCGCAAGAGCACCGAACTCGGCGGGTGGCTAGGGTGTCACGAGGTCGCGTCCCGGCCCGCCGACGATCGCGTCGGTGCCGGGCCCGCCGACGAGGACGTCGTCGCCCCCGCCGCCGAACAGCGCGTCGTCTCCCGAGCCGCCGTAGAGCTCGTCGTCGTCCTTGCCCCCGCGCAGGACGTCGTGGCCGCTCTGGCCGTGCAGGATGTCGTTGCCCGCGTTGCCGAACAGGGTGTCGTTGCCCTTGCCGCCCCGCAGGACGTCGTGGCCGCTCTGGCCCCGCAGGACGTCTCGTCCCTGGTTGCCGACGAGGAGGTCGTCACCGCTCTGGCCGCGCAGGGTGTCCTTGCCCTTGCCGCCACGGAGCGTGTCGTTGCCCTTGCCGCCCCGCAGCGTGTCGTGGCCCGAGCCGCCCTTGAGCGCGTCGTCACCGGAGGCGCCGACGAGGAGGTCGTCGCCGGAGCTGCCGACGAGCGTGTCGCTGCCTCCGCCGCCGCGTAGCTCGTCGTTCCCCTTCCCGCCGCGCAGCTCGTCGTCGCCCGAGCCGCCGCGGAGGAGGTCGTCGCCGGGCCCGCCGTAGATCGTGTCGTTGCCCGAGCCGCCGTCCAGGCAGTCGTCGCCGGCCATGCCGCGGATGACGTCGTTCCCGGCTCCGCCGTCGATGATGTCCGCGAGCTCGGTGCCCACGAGGATGTCGTCGCCCGAGGTGCCGCGGATCACGCGCGCCTCGACCCCCTGGCACGTGCCGGTCTCGGCACCCTGGAACTTCTGGACGCGGTTCCCGCCGTGCTCGGCGACATAGACGTAGCCGAGCCGGTCCACCGCGATGCCGTACGGCTGCGTGAGCTGGCTGTCCTCGGTGCCCGTGCCTCCCCAGGTCCGCACGAGCTCGCCGCTCGCGGTGAGCTGGTGCACGAGGTCGGTGCCCGCGTCCGTGACGTACACGCTGCCGTCGACGTCGACGGCGATCCCCACGGCGGAGTCGAGCGCCGCGTCCGCCGTCGCCCACGTCGCGACGTGCTCACCGGTGGCGGAGAAGCTCTGGACGCGGTCGTTGCCGCGGTCGACGACGTAGACGGTGCCGTCGGGGCCGACCGCGATGCCCGCCGGGTCCTCGAGCTGACCGTCGTCGGCGCCATGAGTGCCCCACTGCGCGAGGAACTCGCCGCTCGCGGTGAACTTCTGGACCCGGTGGTTGCCCGCGTCGGTGACGTAGACCGCCCCGCTCGCGTCGACGGCGAGGCCGGTGGGGGTGTCGAGCTCGCCGTCGCCGGTGCCCGGGGTGCCCCACGTCGTGACGTGCTCGCCCGCGCTGCTGAGCTCGTGGACCCGGTGGTTCGCGCTGTCGGCGACGTAGACGACGTCGCCCGGGCCGGTCGCGATCCCGGTGGGGGCGTCGAGCTGCGCGTCGCCGGGGCCCGGCTCGCCCCACTGGGTGACGAGCTCCCCGGTCGCGGTGAACTTCTGGACGCGGTGGTTGTTCGTGTCGCTCACCCACACGTCGCCCGCGCCGTCGACCGCGACGCCCCAGGGGCCGTCGAAGGACCCGGCGGCGTCGCTCGGGCCGCTGCCCCAGCTCGTGACGAAGGGAGGAGCCGGCGGGGGGTCTTCTCCGTGGGCGGCCGTGGCGACCGCGCCCACGAGGGCGAGGGCGGCGCCTGCGGCGACCGCCACGCCGCCCCGCGTGCGGGCTCGGCGGGAGTGGTGGTGAGAGGAAGTTGTCCGGGTCATGTGTGTTCTCCAGTGTCGATCGACAACCGCACCACCCAAACACACTTCGGCCAGACCGGGAAATGGAGCGCGGTGCCCGGGCGTGTCTCCCGCGTGCCGCGCGGCGCTGGTTCAGCCCTCGCCCGCCCAGTAGGTGGCGAGCCACGCGTCGAGCTGCGGACCGAGCCGGTCGAGGATGTCCGCCTGCAGCTCGCTGCGCGCGGCGTGCATGCGAGCGTCGTAGTCGGCCTCGGCGCGGCAGTCCCAGTCCGCCGTGGCCGCGGCGCGCTCGCGCTCGGCGTACGGCGTGAGGTCCGGGTCCGGCAACCGCACCCCGTTCTCGTCGTGGAACGGGCGGAGCAGCTCCTCCCACATCGCCGGCTGGACGTCCTCGGGCGCGGGCCACTCCCCGAACCCCTCGGCCGCCATGCACTCGCGCCACTGTGCTCTCGCGGCGAGGACGTCGTCGTGCCCGGAGACCGCGAGCTCGGCCGCGTCGATCTCCGCGGCGACCGCGAGCCAGCTCGGGTCCGTGTACGCGAGGCTCGACCGGCCGTGCTCCCAGAGCGCCTCGCCCGTGCAGCCCCAGTCCTCCCACGGGCGTACCGGGGCAGCGGGGCCGTCCGGCGAGGGCGGATCGTCCATGGACCCGACGAGAGCGCGCGTCCAGGCCGCGAGCGCGGTCTCGCTCATGGTCTGGCGGAGCTGCTCGTTGGGGTCGGACGGGTCGGGTTCTGCGGCTTCCTCGTCCTGCGGCGGGTGCTCCTCGAGCTGCCATGCGACGCCGTAGCCGTACCGTTCGGCGAACGCGCGCGTGCCCCGTGCGGGGCCCGGCGGCTCGCCGATGTCGGCGGTGGTGACCTCGACCTGTCGAGCGGGCACGTACGTGAACCCCTGCTCGGCCATGCACCGGGCCTTCGCCTCTTCCACGGCGGGTTCTGCATGGTTCTGGCTCTCGCCGTCGGGCAGGTGCGTCGCGACCCAGGCGTCGAGAGGGAGCGGGCCGAGGTCCACGGGCTCGGGCTCAGCCGGGCTGCACGCGGCAAGGCCGACGACGGCGGACACCGCCACGATGCGCACCAGACGCCCCACGCCGGAAGGCTACCCCCACCCCCACTACCCCCACCCCCACCCCCTACCCCCGCCCAGTTCGGTGCTCTTGCGCGAGTTCGGACATCCGGATGTCCGAACTCGCGCAAGAGCACCGAACTCGCGGGGCTGGGGCGTGCCGGCGAGGCCGCGCTCGCGGTGGGCGAGGCCCCGGGCGATCGCGCGCAGGGCCGTCGCCGCCATGTCCTCGTCGAGCGGGAGCAGGAAGGTCCTCGTCGTCATGGAGGAAGGGTCGAGCCGTGTCGTCGCGTACGACGCCTGGTGCTCGGCACAGCTCCGGGCGAGCGACGCCCCGGCGTCGATGTCATCTCCCGCGTCGCCGTTCTGTCCTCCCAGGTCGGGTGTCGTGGCTTGCTGATCCACGTCGAGTCAGGAGCGGCCCGCGACTTCTCCCGGCATCTCGCCCCGGAGATCGAGCAGAGACCCACCGACGAGCCGCACCTCGTCCTGCTCGCGAAGGACGTCAGGCGCGCGCTCGGGATCGAGGACGCTTCACGATCCCCAGGTCTGGCGCCACGCCTCGAGCTCGTCGCGGTGCTGGTCCACGTAGGCCTGCTGCAGCTCGGCGCGCACCTCGTCGCGCAGCGGGACCAGCCCGGTCTCGGTCGCGCAGTCGACGTCGGCGAGCGCGAGGGAGATCTCGTCGTCGAGCAGCTGGTCGTCCGGACGAGCCATGACGGAGGTCTCGGGGTCGACGAGTGCGCGGCTCCAGTCGATCGCGAGCGAGGCCGCCTCGGGCTGGGAGGTCAGACCTGGCCAGCCCGCGTCGGCCATGCATGCCGACCACTGCGCATCGGCCGCCACGACGCGCGGGTCTGCCTCGAGCAGGACCTCGTCGATGTGGTGCGCGTAGGCGGAGGCGTCGAGAAACACAGGGTCGTCCTTGCCGCCCCCGTTGAGGTCGTGGTCGAGGCTCATGCCCCAGCAGCCCGTCGTGTCGAGGTCGACCTCGTCCCCGGACTCGAAGTACCCGCCCTCACCCGTGCCGTGCAGCGCCCGGTCGTACTCGGTGCGCTCGGCGAGCGACATCGCCGCCTTGATGTCGGCGTTGGCGTCGACGGGGTCCACGCCCTCCGTCGCCGTGACGTACTGCGGCTGGCGGAACATCCCGTAGCCGTAGCGCTCGGCGAACTCGCGCGAGCCGTGCTCGGGCTCACCCGGAGCGAGCTCTTGGACGGAGATGGGCTGCGGGAGGTACTCGAAGCCCTGCTCGGCCATGCACTCGGCCACGAGCAGCTCGCCGCGCAGGTGGCGTTCCTGGATCGCTGCGGGGCCGTTGTCCTCGTGGAGCCAGAGGTAGCTGTCGAGCGGGGCGAGGTCCGCGCGCTCGACAGCCGCGCTCGGAGACTCCTGAGCCGAGGGCGCACCCGCCTCAGGTGCCGCCGTGCACGCGGTCAGGCCGACGACGGCGGACACCGCCATGATGCGCACCAGACGCCCCATGCCGGGAGGCTACCCCCGCCACCCCCGCCCCACCCCCTCCGCCCAGTTCGGTGCTCTTGCGCGAGTTCGGACATCCGGATGTCCGAACTCGCGCAAGAGCACCGAACTCGCGGGGTGGGTCGGTGAGGCTGGGGCGGGGGGTGGGGCTGGCGCGGGGGCGGGGTGGGTCAGCGGGTGAGGGGGGTGAGAGGGAGGGGCGTGCCGGCCAGGCCGCGCTCGCGGTGGGCGAGGCCCCGGGCGATCGCGCGCAGGGCCGTCGCCGCGGGGGACGCCGGGTCGGAGAGCACCACGGGCACGCCGTCGTCGCCGCCCTCGCGCAGCGCGACGTCGAGCGGGATCTGGCCGAGCACGGGCACGTCCGTTCCCGAGGCCCGCGACAGCCCCGCGGCCACCTTCTCGCCGCCGCCCGCACCGAACAGCTCGAGCCGGGAGCCGTCGGGCTGGGCCAGCCACGACATGTTCTCGACCACGCCCACGAGGCGCTGGCGCGTCTGCAGGGCCACGGCCCCGGACCGCTCGGCGACCTCCGCGGCGGCGGCCTGCGGCGTGGTGACCACCACGAGCTGGGACGTCGGCACGAGCTGGGCGAGCGAGATCGCGATGTCTCCCGTGCCCGGCGGCAGGTCGAGCAGCAGCACGTCGAGGTCGCCCCAGAACACGTCCGCGAGGAACTGCTGGAGCGCGCGGTGCAGCATCGGCCCGCGCCACACCACGGCCTGGCCGGGCGGCACGAACATCCCGATCGAGATGACCTTCACCCCGTGCGCGACGGGCGGCATGAGCATGTCCTCCACCCGCGTGGGCCCGCGCTCGACGCCGAGCATCCGCGGGATCGAGAACCCGTACACGTCCGCGTCGACCACACCGACCCGCAGGCCGTCGTCGGCCATCGCCGCCGCGAGGTTCGCCGTGACGCTCGACTTGCCCACCCCGCCCTTGCCCGACGCGATCGCGTACACCTGGGTGAGCGAACCGGGCTGGGCGAAGGGGATGACTGGCTCGGCGTCCGTGCCACGCAGCATCGTGCGCAGCTCCTTGCGCTGCTCGGCGGACATCACGCCGAGGTCGACGCGCACGCGGTCGACGCCCGCCACCTTCCCGACCGCCTGCTCGACGTCCCGGGTGATCGTGTCCTGCAGGGGGCACCCGGACGTGGTGAGGTCGACGCCGACGACGGCGGTCACGTGCCCGGCGTCCTCGACCAGGTCGATCGAGCGCACCATGTGCAGGTCCGTGATGGGGCGGTGGATCTCCGGGTCGATCACGGCCCGCAGCGCCTGCTTGATGGTCAGGACGAGCGGATCGGACTCGGACTCAGCACTCATGCCTCCATCGTAGGCTCGCCGTCGTCGGCCCCCTCCTTGGCCCTCGACTGCTCGAGGTCCTCCAGGAGGCTCCGCAGCTCCGAGCGGACGAAGTCGCGCGTCGCGACCTCGGAGAGCGCGATGCGCAGGGCCGCCATCTCCCGGGCGAGGTACTCGGTGTCCGCGAGGTTGCGCTCGGCGCGCTGGCGGTCCTGCTCGGCCTGGACGCGGTCCCGGTCCGTCTGGCGGTTCTGCGCGAGCAGGATGAGCGGGGCGGCGTAGGACGCCTGGAGCGAGAGCATGAGCGTGAGGGCCGTGAAGCCGTACTCCGAGGAGTCGAAGCGCAGCCCCTGGGGTCCCCACGAGTTCCACACGAGCCACGCCACGCAGAAGATGGACAGCCAGATGAGGAAGCGCGGCGTGCCCATGAACCGGGCGATGCCCTCGGAGATCTGGCCGAACGAGTCGGGGTTGCGCGACCCACGGCGCCACCACCCGCGGCCCTGCGCCTTGGGGGTGTCGAGGTTGTCAGACACGGCTCACCCCCGACGGGGACGGGGCGGGGCCGTCGTCCTCGGTCTCGCGCCAGTCCTCCGGCAGGAGGTGGTCGAGGACGTCGTCCACGGAGATCGCACCGAGGAGCCGGCGCTCGGCGTCGACCACGGGCAGGGCGAGCAGGTTGTACGTCGCCATGAGGCGCGTGACCTGCATGAGCGGGGCGTCGGGCGCGAGCGCGTCGATGTCGTCGTCGAGGATCGAGCCGATCGCCTGGTGCGGCGGCTCGCGCAGCATGCGCTGCAGGTGCACGACGCCGAGGAAGCGCCCCGTGGGCGTCTCGAGCGGGGGCCGGACCACGAACACCATCGACGCGAGCGCGGGTGCGAGGTCCTTGCGGCGCACGTGGGCCAGCGCGATCGCGATCGGTGCCTCCGGGCCGAGGATGACGGGCTCGGTGGTCATGAGGCCGCCCGCCGTGTCCTCGGCGTACGCGAGGAGGCGGCGGACGTCGCGCGCGTCCTCGGGCTCCATGAGGGCGAGCAGCTCGGCCGCCTGGGCGTCCGGGAGCTCCCCGAGCAGGTCCGCGGCGTCGTCGGGCTGCATCGTCTCGAGGATGTCCGCGGCGCGGTCGGTGTCGAGGCCCGAGAGGATCGCCACGCGGTCGTCCTCCGGGAGCTCCTCGAGGACGTCCGCGAGCCGTTCGTTGTCGAGCGCCGCCGCGACCTCGGTGCGGCGGTCCTGGCCCAGCTCGTGGAGCACGTCGGCGAGGTCGGCCGGCTTGAGGTCGTCGTAGTTCGCGAGCAGCATCGCCGCGCCCTGCGGCTCGGCCGAGCCCGCGAGCGAGACGACGTCGTCCACACCCACCACGAGCGTCTCGCCGCGGCGGCGCAGCAGACCGCCCTTGCCCGCGACGGCGCGGCGCACGAAGAGCTGGGTCACGAGCCAGTCGCCGGTGCGCTGCGGCGCGATCGCGACGTCCTCGACCACGACGCGGCCCGAGCCGTCCCGCAGCTCGACGTTCCGCTCGAACAGGTCGCCGATCGTGAGGGTCTCGGCCGCGCGCTGCTCGAAGCGCCGGACGTTGAGCAGCCCCGTGGTGATGACCTGACCGGGCACGATGCCCGTGACGCGGGTGATGGGCAGGAACACCCGGCGCCGGCTCGCGACCTCGACGACGAGCCCCACGACGCGCGGCGACGTGGCGGTACGGAGCACGACGACGACGTCGCGCACCCGGCCGAGGGTGTCGCCGATCGGATCGACGACGTTCGTGCCCGCGAGGCGCGCGACGAAGACCCGGTCACCCACGCTCGTCACGGCGTCAGCCTACCGACCCCCTGCCACGACGCCCTGCAAGGTGGGACCATGGGGGCATGTCGATGAACCGGGCCGGACGTGTTCCTACCACCCCCACGCCGCCGCGCGGCGAGCAGGTCGCCGCCTACGGCACGTACCTCGAGGCGCAGCGCGCCGTGGACCACCTCGCGGACTCCGAGTTCCCCGTGCAGATGGTCACGATCGTCGGGGCCGACCTGCGCATGGTCGAGCGCGTCACCGGGCGGCTGTCCTACCCGCGCGTCGCGCTCGCGGGGGCCGCGTCCGGCGCGTGGTTCGGACTCTTCGTGGGCTTCCTCATGCTGATGTTCACGCCCGCGGGGGAGTCCTCCGTGCCGATCTTCGCCGCGATCGCGATCGGTGCCGCGTTCGGCATGCTGTTCTCCGTGGTCTCCTACGCGTTCACGCGCGGCAAGCGGGACTTCACGTCCTCGAGCCAGATCGTCGCGTCGAGCTACGCCGTGCTGTGCCACGCGGAGAAGGCGAACCAGGCGCGCAAACTCCTCGCGGAGGTCGGCGGCGTCACGGGTGGGTGGGGCGCGCCGGCACCAGCCGCGCCGCAGCCTGACGCCGCGCCGACGGCGGCTCCCGCCGAGGGCGCGCCGTCGGACCCCTCGCAGGCGCCCGAACCGCCGCGCTCCTGAGCGTCAGCCCCGCAGGTTCGCCATCCACGCCTCGACGTCCTCGGGGCGCCGGGGGAGCGCGGCCGAGAGGTTCTCGTTGCCGTCGGCCGTGATGAGCACGTCGTCCTCGATCCGCACGCCGATGCCCCGGTACTCCTCGGGGACGGTGAGGTCGTCGGACTTGAAGTACAGCCCCGGCTCGATCGTGAGCACCATGCCGGGCTCGAGCACGCCGTCGAGGTAGAGCTCACGGCGCGCCTGCGCGCAGTCGTGCACGTCGAGGCCCAGGTGGTGGGACGTGCCGTGCACCATCCAGCGGCGGTGGTGCTGGCCCTCGGGGTCGAGGGACTCGGCGGCGGTGACGGGGAGCAGGCCCCACTCCTCGAGCCGTGCGGCGATGACCTCCATCGCGGCCGCGTGCACGTCACGGAACCTCGTCCCGGGGACGGCGACGGCGAAGGCCGCGTCCGCGGCGTCGAGCACGGCGGTGTAGACGCGGCGCTGCACCTCGGTGAACTCCCCGTCCACGGGCAGCGTGCGCGTGATGTCCGCCGTGTAGAGGGACTCAACCTCGACGCCCGCGTCCACGAGCACGAGAGTGCCGGGACGGACCTGCCCGTCGTTGCGGATCCAGTGCAGCGTCGTGGCGTGCTCGCCGGCCGCGGCGATGGTCTCGTAGCCCACCGTGTTGCCCTCGAGCCGGGCGTGCGCGTCGAACGTGGTCTCGATGACGCGCTCGCCGCGCGCGTGCTCCACGGCACGGGGCAGCGAGCGCACCACGGCGGCGAAGCCGTCGATCGTGGCCGCGACGGCCTCGCGCATCTGCTCGACCTCGAAGGAGTCCTTGACCAGGCGCAGCTCGGACAGTGCCTCGGCGAGCACGGCGTCCGTCTCGCCCGCGGACTCGGTGGCCCGGACCTCGTTCACGACGTCCTCGACCGCGGCGTCCGCGTCGGGGACCACGCGCACCCGCACCCCGCCCTCGCCCACGTCCTTCGCGAGGGCGTCGCGCAGCCCGGACACGTCGGCCGTCTCGATGCCCGTGAGCACCGCGATGTCCTCGAGCGTGGGGCGCGCACCGACCCAGAACTCGCCGTAGCGGGCGTCGGAGTAGAACTCCGTGGTGCTGCGCGGGGCGAGCGGCCGCAGGTAGAGCACTGCCCGGTGGCCGCCGTCGTCGTCGGGGTGCAGCACGAGCACGGCGTCGGGCTCCTGGTCCGTGCCCAGGCCCGTGAGGTGCGCGAACGCCGAGTGCGGCCGGAAGCGGTAGTCCGTGTCGTTCGAGCGCGTCCTGAGCCCACCGGCGGGCACCACGAGGCGCTCGCCCGGGAAGAGGGCGGACAGCCGCGCGCGCCGCGCGGCGGTGCAGGGTGCGAAGGGGCCGGGGCGGGCCGACGACGGCGGCCGCTCGTCCCACCCGCTCGTGATGAACTCGCGGAACGCCGCCGAGTCGGGGCGCTGCGACCGGTTCGATCCGCGCTCGTCGAGGGGCTGGGTGGTCTCGTGCTCGCTCATGCCCCCATGGTCGCACCGATGCGGTCACCGCGAGGTGCGTGCCGCGAGCGCACTAGCCTTGCCGGTGTGCGCATCGACCTGCATACCCACTCCTCGGCCTCGGACGGCACCGAGCCGCCCGCCGAGGTCGTGGCTCAGGCGGCGCGCGCGGGCCTCGACGTCGTCGCCCTCACGGACCACGACACGACCGCGGGGTGGGACGAGGCGTCCGCCGCGGCGCGCGAGCACGGCGTCGCCCTCGTGCGCGGGGTCGAGGTGTCCGCGCGCAGCCAGGGGATGAGCGTCCACGTGCTGTCCTACCTGCACGACCCCACCCACCCGGGCCTCGCGGCCGAGCTCGAGCGCGCCCGCGAGGCCCGCACCTCGCGCGCCCGCCGCATCGTGGCGCTCCTGCACGGGGACTTCGGGCTCACGTGGGACGAGGTCGAGGAGCAGGTCGAGCCGGGGGCCGTCATCGGGCGCCCGCACATCGCCGACGCGCTCGTGGCCCGCGGTGACGTGCGCGACCGCAACCAGGCGTTCGCCGAGCTGCTGCACCACGACGCGAAGTACTACGTGAAGCACTACGCGCCCGAGGTGCTCGACGCCGTCATGCTCATCCGGGACGCGGGCGGGGTGGCCGTGTTCGCCCACCCCGGTGCGGACGGGCGCGGGCGGATCGTGCCCGACGCCGTGATCGACGCGATGGTCGCCACCGGGCTGCAGGGCCTCGAGGTGGACCACCGCGACCACTCTGCCGCGCAGCGCGAGCGCCTGCGGGCGATCGCCCGGCGCCACGGGCTGTTCGTCACCGGGTCCTCGGACTACCACGGGGCCGGCAAGGACAACGTGCTCGGGGAGAACCTCACCGACCCCGACGTGCTCGCCCGGATCGAGGCGCTCGGTCGGCTCGAGGTGGTGCGCTGATGCTCGAGATCCTCGACTGGCAGCTGCTCGTCTCGGTGTTCGTGACGCTCTTCGTCATCATGGACCCGCCGGGGACCGTCCCGATCTTCCTCGCGCTGACCTCGTCGATGACGCGCGTGCAGCGCAAGCGCGCCGCCCTGCAGGCCGTGCTCGTGGCCTTCGCGGTGATCGCCGTGTTCGCGGTGTTTGGCAAGCAGGTGCTCGACTACATGCACGTGTCGATCCCGGCGCTCCAGGCGTCGGGCGGCCTGCTGCTGCTCCTCGTGGCGATGGAGCTGCTCACGGGCAAGATGGAGAACCCCGAGCCGTCGCCCAACAAGCAGGTCAACGTGGCGCTCGTGCCGCTCGGCACGCCGCTGCTCGCCGGGCCGGGCGCGATCGTCGCCACGATGGTGGCCGTCGCGAACGCCGACGGGCCCGCGCAGTGGGGGTCCGTCGGCGTCGCGCTCGTCGCGGTGTGCGTGTGCCTGTGGCTGTCGATGCGGTTCGCGGGGCTCATCCGGCGCTTGCTGCGCGAGTCCGGGACCATCCTCGTGTCCCGGATCGCCGGTCTGCTGCTCGCGGCGATCGCCGTGCAGATGATCGCCGACGCCGTGCTCGCGTTCGTGGCCCAGGCCCGCTGAGGCGGACGGCCCGCACAGGGGCCGTCCCGCCAAGGTTCGGTCCTGCGTGGGGTTTGGTCCTGCGCGGGGCTCAGTCCTGCGCGGGGGTGCCGGTCGAGCCGGACGCGCCGGAGGGACGACGGCGACGACGACGGCGGTTGCGGGACGCCCCGCCCCCTTCGCCACCCTCGGTCGACGCCGGGCGGGAGGGCTCGGTCTGCTGACCCGTCGCCGCACCCTGGCCGCCCGCCCCGCCGCTGCGGCGACGCGTGCGGGTCCGGGTGCGACCGCCGTCGGACCCCTCGCGCTGCTCGGAGGTGCCGCGCTCGCCGTCGCGACCCCCGCGGCCCTCGCCGCGCGGCGAACCGCTGCGGCCCGAGCCGCCGCGACCCGAGCCGCCGCGCTCGCCACGGCCTCGGCCGCCGTCGCGGGTGACCTTCTTGCCCGTCTCGCCGAGGTCCTCGAGCACCTCGGCGCCGAGACCGGCGCGCGTCCGGGCGGACGCGGGCAGGCGGCCCTTCGTGCCCTCGGGGATGCTGAGGTCCGTGTAGAGGTGCGGCGAGGACGAGTACGTCTCGACGGGCTCGGGGAACCCGAGGTCGAGGGCCTTGTTGATCAGGCCCCAGCGGGGGACGTCGTCCCAGTCCACGAACGTCACGGCCGTGCCCTTGTTGCCCGCGCGGCCCGTGCGGCCCGTGCGGTGCAGGTAGACCTTCTCGTCCTCGGGGCACTGGTAGTTGACCACGTGCGTGACGTCGTCGACGTCGATGCCGCGCGCGGCGACGTCCGTGGCCACGAGCACGTCGACCTTGCCGTTGCGGAACGCGCGCAGCGCCTGCTCGCGCGCACCCTGGCCGAGGTCGCCGTGCAGCGACGCGGCCGCGAAGCCGCGCTCGACGAGCTCGTCGGCCACCTTCGCGGCGGTGCGCTTGGTGCGGGCGAAGACGATCGACAGGCCGCGACCCTCGGACTGCAGGATGCGGGCGAGCACCTCGACCTTGTCGAGGGCGTGGGCGCGGTAGACCACCTGGCGGATGTTCTTGACCGTGGCGCCGCCGTCGTCCGGGTCGTTCGCGCGGATGTGCGTGGGCTGGGTCATGTAGCGGCGGGCCATCGCGACCACGGGCCCGGGCATGGTGGCCGAGAACAGCATGGTCTGGCGGGAGGCGGGGGTGCGTCCGAGCAGCTTCTCGACGTCGGGCAGGAAGCCCAGGTCGAGCATCTCGTCCGCCTCGTCGAGCACCACGCACTTGACGTAGGACAGGTCGAGGTGGCCCTGCTGGAGCAGGTCGATCATGCGCCCGGGGGTGCCGACCACCACCTCGACACCGCGGGAGATCGCCTCGATCTGGGGCTCGTACGCACGGCCGCCGTAGATCTGCACGATGCGCACCGAGCGCTTCGAGGACGCCATCGTGAGGTCCCCGGCCACCTGGACCGCGAGCTCACGCGTCGGGGCGACCACGAGCGCCTGCGGCTTGCCCGGGGCGGGCAGCTCGTCGTAGCCGTCCTCACCGGGCGCGACGACGCGGTGCAGGAGCGGCACGCCGAAGCCGAGGGTCTTGCCCGTGCCCGTCTTGGCCTGGCCGATGATGTCGTGGCCGGACAGCGCGACGGGGAGCGTCATCGCCTGGATGGGGAAGGGAGCGGTGATGCCTGCGCCCGCGAGGGCGTCGACGATCTGGGTGCGCACGCCGTAGTCGGCGAACGTCGTGTCGGAGGCCTGCACGCTCGCGTGCGTCGCCTCGACGAGGGGCATGCCCTGCTCGTTGTGGGTGGTCTCGGTCGGTGTGGTCGTCACGTGAGTGGTGCCTTCGTGCGTGCGGCGGCGTCTGACGTCCCCGAGCCGGTGCCCTCGTGGACCCGTCGATCGGTACGTGCGCCATCGCGAGATGGTCGGCAGCCGATCGTGAAGGGCTGTGCCGGCGACGTCACCCGGCGAGCGGGTGGGCCAGCGGATCGTCGAGACGACCGGGCAACCGTTGAACGGGGTCATCCTATCGGACGACCGTGCGACGGGGCGGCCGGACCGACACGAAGGGCTCCGGCGATAGGATTCCGCGGTGAGCACAGCGCAGACGGAGCCGGGACCGGAGCAGGACACGTTGGCGCTCCTCGGGCTCGCGGCCGAGTTCGAGTTCGAGTCCTTCGTGCGCCTCGCGAGCGACTCCGCGCTCGCGCCGACCATCGGTGAGCGCCAGGTCATCGCCCGTTCCGCGGCGCGAGCGCTCGGGCGCCAGGAGCGGCTCGTGGCGCGCATCGCCGAGCTCGGCGGGGACCCTGCGCAGACCATGTCCCCGTTCGACGGGGTGATCGAGGACTTCGAGCTGCGGACGACGGCGGGCACCTGGTCGGAGCGGCTCCTCAAGGCGTTCATCGGCTACGCGGTGGCCGACGACTTCCTCCGGCTGCTCGCCGCCGGCGCGGACGACGTCTCGCGGGAGCTCGTCACGTCGCTGCTGGGAGACGCGGACTACGCGGAGCTCGTCGTCGGACAGCTCGCCGTCGTGCTCGCCGACGACGTGACGGCGTCCCGGCTCGCGCTGTGGGGCAGGCGCCTCGTGGGGGACGCGCTCGCGGTGATCCAGGGTGCGATCGTGCGCCAGCCCGCGTTCGGGCGGCTCCTCGCGGCGGGTGCCGCCGCGGAGGCCACCGCGGACGAGGACCGCGTCCAGCGCGTGTTCTCCGTGCTCACCGCGGAGCACACCCGCCGCATGGAGCGCCTGGGTCTCGCGGCGTAGGTTGGGGCGCTACGTCGCGCGTTCGAGCGCTACTTCGCGCGTTCGAGCGCTACTTCGCGGGTTTGGGTGCTACTTCGCGGTGCCGAAGCCTACGGGGCGCGGGGACTCGGTGCCGATCTCGACGTAGCCGATCGACGCGGTCGGGACCACGAGTCGTCGCCCGCGGGTGTCCTTGAGCTCGAGGGTGGCGGCGCCGGACAGCGCGGCGGCCACGGCGGCCGAGGCCTCGTCCGCCGTCAGGTCGGACTCCACCACGAGCTCGCGGGCCAGGTGCTGCACACCGATCGTGATCTCCACTGTCATGCCTTCCGTTGCTGTCGCCGGCCGCCTCGTGGCGTGTCCCGCCTACCGGCGACATCCTAGGTCGCGGATCGCTCCTCGCCGCGAGCCGTTCGCGCCGGGCGTACTCCCGGGGACCCGGCGGCTCAGGCGTCCGACGCGGGCGGCTCGGTGCGGACGAGGCCCCTGATGCCGCCCCACGCGACGCGCGCCACGAGCTCTGCGGCGTCGTCGACGGGCATCGTGGCGTAGGGGCCGTCGCCGCGGTGGCGGGCGCTCGCGGCGACCTGGGCCATCCCGACGAGCGCGGTTGCGACGAGCTCGTTGTGCTCGTGTGGAAGTCCTGTGTAGTGCTCGAGCACGTCGCTGATGTGCCGCGCGGTCTCCGCGGAGGCGCTCTCGACCCGGGCGCGGACGTCGTCGTCGCGCGTGACGTCGGACTCGAAGAGCAGCGAGGCGGACTGTCCGGCGGACTCGACGTAGCCGAAGTAGGCGCGCACGAGAGCGTGCACCACGGCCTTGCCGTCGCCCGCTTCCACGGCCCCGCCCGAGACCGGCTCGAGGGCCTCGGACACGGCGCTGACCAGGGCTTCTCCTCCTCGGTCCACCACCGCGAGGTAGAGGTCGAGCTTGGACGGGAAGTGCCGGTAGAGCACGGGCTTGGAGACGAGCGCCTGGTCCGCGATGTCGTCCATCGAGACGTGGTGGTAGCCCTGCGTCGCGAAGAGCTCCTGGGCGATCTCGAGCACCTGCTCGCGCCGCGCGTCGCGCGACATGCGCGTGCGGCGGGGAGACTCGGACGTGGTGCTCACGGGCCGATCGTAGCGGTAGGGCTTGCCCGGGGGGCGTGGACCGATGAGAGCATGGACCGATGGCATGGCGACAGACGGACCCCGACGCGGAGCACGCGACGGCGCCGCAGCACGCGAGGACGCGGACCGCGGCGCGGCGGGTCGTGCGCGTGCCCATCCTGCTCGCCGCCGTGTGCGTGTCCTTCGGGGCGGGCATCGGCGCGGGGGCGCTCACGCACCAGGAGGTGCCGCAGGACACGCTCGCGGAAGAGCTTGCGGGCGAGGGGCTCGGGCTGATGACGGTGGATCCTTCGCCGTCCACGGAGCCCTCGCCGTCGGACCTCCCGCAGGAGTCCGAGGCGCCGGACGCCGACGAGCCCTCCGCGCAGGACCCCGACGACGCCGGCTCGAAGAAGCCGGAGAAGCCCGTCGACCCGGAGGAGCGCGACGAGACGGGCCTGAGCCAGTCCGACCGTGACGCCGGGATCCTCGAGGCCGGCACTCCGCGAAGCGCGGGGGGCGAGCTGCTGCGCGTGCCCGGTGAGTCGGAGGCTCCCGGGGCGGGCGAGCTGGTGCGGGTGCGCGTCGAGGTCGAGGAGGGGCTCCCCGTCGACGGCCTGAAGTTCGCCGAGCTGGTGATGACCATCCTCAACGACGAGCGCGGCTGGGGCCATGAGGGCACCGTGACGTTCGCGCGCGTCGAGGGCGAGGCGGACCTGCGGGTGGTCCTGGCGTCGCCCGACAAGGTCGACGAGATGTGCGCGCCCCTCAACACCGCCGGGGAGTACTCGTGCGGCCGCTACGGCCACGCGGCGATCAACTACACGCGCTGGGTGGAGGCGACCGAGGAGTTCGACTCGCGCACCGTCTACCGCCAGTACGTCGTCAACCACGAGGTCGGTCACCTGCTCGGCAAGCAGCACGTCTCGTGCACCGGCGCGGGCGACCTCGCCCCGATCATGCAGCAGCAGACCATCAAGGTCGCCCCGTGCGAGCCGAACGGGTGGCCGTTCCCCGCCAAGGGCTGAGGGGGCCCGCCCGACCTGAGCGTCCGGCGCTGTCGGTGGCGTGTGGTTCCATGCCGCCATGGCTCCAGAACCCGTCGTGCGGCTCGTCGCGCCCGCTGCGCCGCGGCCCTTGCCGCCGCTCGACGCGCACCAGGCCGCTGCGGTGCGCGCGGTCCTCGCGGGCGAGCCGACGGTGGTCCTGGGGGCCCCGGGGACGGGGCGGACGACGACGGCGCTCGCCATGCTCGTCGAGTCCGTGCGCGCCGGTGTTCCCGCGGACCGCGTCGTCATGCTCTCCCCCCGCCGCCGCAGCGCGGGGGAGCTCCGTGAGCGGGTCGCCGGGCTGCTCGGAGTCGTCACGCGCGGACCGCTCGTGCGCACGCCCACCAGCCTCGCGTTCTCGGTGCTGCGCACGGAGGCGCTCACCGCGGGGCTACCGCTCCCGACCCTGATCTCCGGCCCGGAGCAGGACATGCTGCTGCGCGAGCTGCTCGCGGGCCACCTCGAGGGCGAAGGCGTCCGCCTCGACCTGCCGGAAGACGTCCCCGCGGGGGTGCTGGCCCAGCGGGCGTTCCGTGACGAGCTGCGTGACCTGATCATGCGCGCCGCGGAGCGTGGTGTGGGCGCCGAAGAGCTCGCGGAGCTGGGCGAGCGTCACGGGCGTCCGGCGTGGGTGTTCGCGGCGTGGCTGTACCGGGAGTACCTCGACGTCGTGACCCTGGGGGCGGGCACGCCCGACGTGGGCGAGCGGCTCGACCCCGGGGTGCTCGTCGAGCGAGCCGCGGAGGCGCTCGCGGCGTGGCCCGCGCACGACACGTCGCGACCGGGCTGGGACCTCGTGGTGGTCGACGACGCGCACGAGGCGACGTGGTCCGTCGGGGCCCTCGTGCGGGTCCTCGCGGACCAGGGTGCGCGCATCGCGCTGCTCGGCGACCCGGACGTCGCGGTGCAGACCCACCGCGGAGCCGTACCGGGGGCGTTCCTCGACGGTTTCGGGCTCGTGGACCGCCCACCCCTCGTGCTCCGCGAGGGGTGGCGTCAGGGTGCCGCGCTGCGCGAGGTGAGCGCGCGGCTGGGAGGGCTCGTGCGCGGAGCCGGCACGTACGGGCACCAGGACGTGACGCCGCGCGGTCCGGAGCCCGCCCGGGTCGACGCCGCCATCGTGGGTTCGCCCGCGCACGAGGTGGCCGTCGTCGCGCGTACGCTGCGCGAGGCGCACCTGCTCGAGGGCGTGCCGTGGGACCAGATGGCGGTCGTGGCGCGCTCGGGGGCCCAGGTGGCGGCGCTGCGGTCCGGGCTCACGCAGCTCGGGGTGCCCGTGGACGTCCCGGGCGCCGAGGTGCCCGTGCGCAGCGAGCCCGCCGTGCGGCCGTTCCTGCTCGCGCTGCGATGCGTGGTCAGCGGACCCAGGAGCGACGGCCCCGCGGAGACGGAGCCTGGTGGTTCCGGCGCGCTCCAGGTCGACGAGCCGACGGCGGCCCTGCTCCTCACGTCGCCGATCGGCGGGCTCGACGCGCTCGGGCTGCGGCGGCTGCGCAAGGCGTTGCGCGAGCTCGAGCTCGGTGCGGGCGGGTACCGCGCGTCGGGAGCGCTGCTCGTCGAGGCCGTCACGACACCAGGGGTCGCGGACGCGCTCGGTCCGCGGGGCGCGGCCGGGGCGCGCGCGCTGCGCTCGGTCGTCGCGGTGCTCGAAGCGGGGCGCGGGGCCGTGGAGGTGCCGGGTGCGACGGCGGCCACGGTGCTGTGGGCGATGTGGTCGGCGTCGCGCCTCGCCGAGCCGTGGCGCGCCGCCGCGCTCGCGGGCGGCGTGGCGGGCCAGCGCGCGGACGACGACCTCGACGCGATGCTCGCGCTGTTCAAGGCCGCCGAGCGTTACGCGGAGCGCATGCCGCAGGCCGGCCCGCTCGGCTTCCTCGAGCACCTCGACGCGCAGGACCTCACGGAGGACACGCTCGCGGCGCGCGCCACGGGCGCACGCTCCGTGACCCTCTGCACGGCGGCGAGCGCCGCGGGCCGCGAGTGGGAGCTCGTGGTGGTCGCGGGCCTCCAGGACGGGGCGTGGCCGGACCTGCGACTGCGGGACTCGCTCCTGGGCGCACAGGCGCTCGCGGACGCCGTGGCCGGTCGGCTCGCGGGTGGCGTCCCGGACCTTCGCGAGGCCCGGCGCGCCGTGCTCGACGACGAGCTGCGAGCGCTGGCCCTCGCCGTCTCGCGCGCCCGGTCGCGGCTGCTCGTGACGGCCGTCCAGGACGAGGACCAGCGCCCGTCGGCCTTTCTCGACCTCGTGGTGCCCCCTCCGGACGACCTCGAGGACAGTGCGGGCGGCGAGGCTCCCGACCCTCGCCGCGTGGCTCCGCAGCTCCCGCTCGACCTGCGCGGGCTCGTCGCGCAGCTCCGTCACGACGTGCTCGCGCCCGAGCTGAGCCTCGCACCGGGACCCGAGGCGCTCGCGCGTGCCGAGGCCGCGGCGGCGGCGCTGGCCCGGCTCGCGAGAGAGGGGGTCGCCGGTGCAGACCCGGGCTCGTGGGCCGGCCTCGCCGAGCCGAGCACGCACACCGCGCTCTACGGTCCCGAGCAGCGGGCCACGCTGTCACCCTCGCGCGTCGAGCAGCTCACCACGTGCTCGCTGCGCTGGGCGCTCGAGTCCGCGGGCGGCACGGCGTCGGGCACGTTCGCGGCCCACCTCGGCACGCTCGTCCACGAGATCGCCGAGACCCATCCCACCGGGACGCTCGAGGAGATGACGGCCGAGCTCGACCGCCTCTGGCCGAGCCTCGACCTGCCCGAGGGCTGGCTCACCGACCGGGACCGTCGCCGTGCCGAGGGCATGGTCGCGCGGCTCGCGTCGTACGTCGCGTCGCACTCCGACGTGGTCGGCACGGAGATCGACTTCGACCTCGAGCTCGAGACCGCCGCGGGGCCGCTGCGGCTGCGGGGTCGGGTCGACCGCGTCGAGCGCGACTCGGCGGGGCGCCTGCGGATCGTCGACATCAAGACGGGCAGGTCGACCCCGAGCGTCGAGCAGGCGAAGACCCACCCCCAGCTCGGGGTGTACCAGCTCGCGCTCGAGCACGGTGCGCTCGCGGCCGGGCACGAGCACGCGGAGAACGGCGGTGCCGGGCTCGTCTACGTGGGCACCGACTCCAGGTCCGCCACGCTGCGCGAGCAGCCCCCGCTCGCGGAGTCCGCGGACCCGACGTGGGTCACCGCGCTGGTCGGCGAGGCGCGGGCGAGCATGGCGGGACCCGTGCTGACGGCGGTCGCGAACGACCTGTGCGAGCACTGCCCCGTGCGGCGCAGCTGCCCCGTGCGGGACGAGGGCGCGCAGGTGACGGCATGAGGGTCTCCGCGGCACAGGTCGCCGCCGTCATCGCACCGGGAACCACCCCGACGCCCGAGCAGACGGCCGTCATCGAGGCACCCGACGTGCCGAGCCTCGTGGTGGCGGGTGCCGGGTCGGGCAAGACGCAGACCATGTCGCTGCGCATCGTGTGGCTCGTCGCGAACGGGCTCACCGCGCCCGAGGAGGTCCTCGGGCTCACGTTCACCCGCAAGGCGGCCGGCGAGCTCGCCGAGCGCGTGCGCCGCCAGCTGCGCCGGTGGTGGGCGCACGAGGGCACGGTCGTCACCGCGGCGGCGGGGCCCACCGTCGCCACCTACAACTCCTACGCCGCATCCGTCGTGGCCGACCACGCGCTGCGGATCGGGCACGACCCGGGTGCGCGCGTGCTGAGCGAGGGGTCACGGTGGCAGCTCGCGCACGAGATCCTCGCGGGCTTCGACTTCGCCCAGGACGCGCCGTCGTCGGCCGTGAGCACCCTCGTGGGCGGTGTGCTCTCCCTGTCCGACTCCCTCGCCGAGCACCTGCTCGACCCGGCCGAGGCGCGCTCCCGGCTGGTCGAGCTGGCGGAGGAGTTCGTGGGCCGTGGGCTCGGCCCGGGGAAGCGGACGTACCCGAAGGAGCTCACCGACGTCGCGACGAGCCTGCGGCTGCGCGCGAGCCTCGTCGAGGTGGTCGCGCGGTACCGCGAGCGCAAGGCCGAGCTCGGGGTCATGGACTTCGCGGACCAGGTGATGCTCGCCGGTCGCCTCGCCCGGGTCGCTGCCGTGCGCGTGGGGGAACGGGCGCGGTTCGGGCGGGTGATCCTCGACGAGTACCAGGACACCTCGGTGGCGCAGCTCGACTTCCTGCACTCGCTGTTCGGTGACGGTCACCCCGTCATGGCCGTGGGCGATCCCAACCAGTCGATCTACGGCTGGCGCGGGGCCTCTGCCGGGGGGCTGAGCGCGTTCCGCGAGACCTTCCGCACCCGTGACGGGGCCCCCGCGACGCAGCTGCACCTGTCCACGGCGTGGCGCAACGACCGCGTGATCCTCGACGCCGCCAACCTGGTCGCCGCGCCGCTCGCAGCGGAGACGGGCCTCGACGTGCCGCCGCTGCGGCCCCGCCCCGGTGCGGGGCAGGGGGAGGTGCGCGCGGAGTACTTCGCGACGGTCGAGGACGAGGCCGACGGCGTGGCGCGCTACCTCGCGCGGTTCGGGTGGGCCGACGGCGAGGAGCGGGCGCGTCCCACGGCCGCGGTGCTGTGCCGCAAGCGCAGCCAGTTCGGTCGGCTCTCCGCGGCGCTGCGCCGGCACGGCATCCCGTTCGAGGTGGTGGGACTGGGTGGCCTGCTGTCCGTCCCGGAGGTCGTGGACGTGGTCGCGGCGCTCCAGGCCGCGCACGACCCCGCGCGCGGGGACGCGCTCATGCGGCTGCTCACGTCCGCGCGGCTGCGGCTCGGGCTCGCGGACATCGCGTTCCTCGGGGACTGGGGCCGGCACCTTGCCGCGCGCCGCCGCGGGGGGCCGGAGCAGGACGTTGACGCGCCCGAGGTCGAGGCCGACGAGGTCGACGAGCGCTCGATCGTCGAGGCCATCGAGGACCTGCCTCCCGAGGGCTCGACGTGGCGGGACTCGCGCGGCCACGCGCTGACGGCGGCGGCGCGTGAGCGCATGAGCGCGCTCGCGGGACAGCTCGCCGCGCTGCGCCGGGCGACCTACCTTCCCGTGGGGCACCTCGTCGCGGAGGCGGAACGGCTGCTCGGGCTCGACATCGAGCTCACGGCGCGCGGCGGCGCGGGTGCCCGGGTCCATCTCGACCGGCTCGGGGAGGTGGCCGAGCAGTTCACCGCGGAGCTCGACTCCTCGGCCGCGACGCTCGGCGCGTTCCTCGACTACCTCGACGCGATCGACGAGCACGAGCGGGGCGGCGAGCCCGGTCAGGTGGACGTCGCGACCGACCGTGTGCAGCTCTTGACGGTGCACGCCGCGAAGGGGCTCGAGTGGGACGTCGTCGTCGTGCCGGGACTGCGGGACGGCAGCTTCCCGACCATGCCCGTCAAGGAGACGCGTGGTGCCCAGACCAAGGCGTGGCTCACGGGCGCTGGCGCCCTGCCGTTCCCGCTGCGCCGGGACTACCGCGACCCGGACGGCACGGCCCGCCTGCCCGCGCTCGAGCTCGCCCCCGGCGCGGACACCGCCGACGTGCTCGAGCGCATCGCGACCTTCCGGCAGGACGTGTCCCGCTACGAAGTCGCCGAGGACAGACGCGTCGCATACGTCGCCCTGACCCGGGCACGCACGCACATGCTCCTCACGGGGGCGTGGTGGAGCGAGGCGAAGCAGGCGCGCGGGTCGTCGATCTTCCTCGACGAGCTCGCCGCCGCGGGGCTGATCGGCGAGGCGACTCGCGACGTGGCGGACGACGTGGCGGACGAGGCGGGCTCCCGGGCGGCGCGAGGAGGGTTCTCCGGCACGCCGCCCGAGGGCGAGAACCCGCTCCTGGCGAGCCCCGTCACCGGGCAGTGGCCCGCCGATCCCTTCGCGGGCCTCGAGGACTCGCGCCGTGCCGCGCTCGAGGCCGCGGCGGCGCGCGTGCGCCGCGCGATCGCGTCGTCCGAGGGCGGGGGCGCACGGGGGACTTCCGAGGTCGGTGGCGCCGCCGGGACCCCGGACGACGTCGACCGCCTCGTGCACCTGCTGCTCGCCGAGGAGGCCCGGCGCCGAGATCCCGGCCCGAGCGAGGTGCCCCTGCCCGTCGCGGTCTCGCCCACGGCGCTCACCCAGCTCGTGCACCACCGCGAGCGCTTCGTGCGCAACCTGCGCCGGCCCGTGCCACGGGAGCCGTCGGTCGCGGCGCTGCGGGGGACGCTCTTCCACCAGTGGATCGAGCAGCGCTACCGCCAGACCTCCCTCGTGGACGTCGAGGACCTGCCCGGCGCGGACGACGCGGCGCACGCCGACGAGGCCACGGCCGCGCTGCAGGAGGCGTTCGAGGCGAGCGAGTGGGCCGCGCGCACCCCTGTCGAGATCGAGCTGGACCTCGTGGTGCCCGTGGGCGGCGTCGTGGTGCACGCCCGCCCGGACGCGATCTTCGCCGAGCCGGACGGCTACGTGGTGGTCGACTGGAAGTCCGGTCGCCCGCCGACCACGGCCGAAGAGCTCGGCGAGCGCGAGCTGCAGCTCGCCCTGTACCGGCTCGCGTGGGCGACGTACCGTGGCATCGATCAGTCGCGCGTGCGGGCGGCGTTCTTCTTCGCCGCGACGGGCGAGACCGTCGAGGCGACTCGCGTCGTGACGCCCCAGGAGGTCCCCGCGATCGTCACGGGTGGCCGCTCGGCCTCCGTCTCGGCGGTGCGGTCGGCCGCGCGTCGCTGAGGCCCCGCGGGGCGAGGTCCGGGCGAGCGCCTCAGTCGGCGGTGTCCGCGCCGTCCTCGGTGGCGACGTGCTCGGCGAGGTCGGCGAGCATCTCGACGGCGTCGTCGACCACGTCGTCCTGCCCGGTGCGCGCGCCGTGGAGGAGCCACCGGGCCAGGGCGAGCTCGCCCGCGAGGAGGGCGCGCTCGACGAGGTGCGGGTCCTTGAGCTCGGTCCTGCGCAGCTGGTACGCCTCGGTGATCGAGTCGACGGCGTCCGAGGGGGCGGCGACGAGGAGCCACGCGAGGTCGTCGGCGGGGTCGGCGACCTTCGCCTCGCCCCAGCCGAGCACCCCGGTGACGAGGTGCCCGTCGGTGAGCACGTGGCTGGACGTGAGGTCTCCGTGCACGACGGTGGGCCGGAACCGCCACAGGGCCACGTCCTCGAGCCGGGCCTCCCAGCGGCGCAAGAGGACGGTCGGCACCTTGCCGGTGCGCGCGGCCTCGTCCACCTCGGACTGGCGCCGTTCGCGGTAGGCCTGGGCCTCGTACGCGGGCAGCCCGGCGTCCTCGACCGTGGACGTGGGCAGCTCGTGGATCGCCGCGATCGCGCGCCCGATCGCGGCGGCGAGGCCGGGACCGCCGGTGAGGGACTCGAGCCGCACCTCGCTCCCGCGCAGCGCGGGGTGGACCACGGCGCGCCCGCCCTCCGGCAGGTGCGCCGAGCCGACGACGCGCGGGACGTCGAACGGCAGCGCGCCCGACTCGGTGTAGGGGACGAGGGCCTCGAGGAGGGCCAGCTCGGCCTCGAGGGTGGCCCCGGCGCCGGCGTGCAGCGGGGCGCGCACCACCCAGCGCCGACGCTCGGCGTCGGTCACGACGGCGACGTCGAAGTCGCTGCCGGAGAGGGCCGAGGGGCGCACGTCTCGTGCGTCGAGGCCGGGGATGGCTGCCGTGGCGAGCGCCGCGAGCGCGTAGGGAGAGCGGGTCACCCGACCAGCGTAGGTCGAGCCGCGGGGGCGGGCGCGGCACCGCAAGGGCGTGTCCACGTCGTACCGTGGTCGGATGACGTGGCCGGTGCGATGGGACGAGCTGCCGCTCGCGCGGTCCGCCGTGGACCGCGCCGCGGCACGACGGGACGAGTCAGGTCTCCTCGACGCGCTCCTCGACCACGAGGACACCCGTGTGCTGATCGTGCACGGGGGACGGTTCGCGGCGCGCACCGACGCGCTGGACGGCGCAGCGCCCGAGACCGTCGCCGACCTGCGCCGGAGCCACGACCCCGCGGTGCGGTCGCTGCTCGCGGGGGCCGAGCGCATCTTCCTCGGGACCGACGACGACGGCGACCACGTGGCGCTCGTGCTCCCGGAAGGGACCGCGCCGCCGGAGGACCTCGGCTGGGCGAGCCTGCGCGAGGTCGGCGAGCGGCTCGGCGCGCGCGACGCCGGGCTCGTCGCCACGACGCTCGCGCTCGAGGCCTGGCACGCCTCGCACGGCTTCTGCCCTCGGTGCGGTGCGCCCACCGAGGTGAGCTTCGCGGGCTGGCAGCGACGATGCACGGTCGAAGGCACGCAGCTCTACCCGCGCACGGACCCGGCCGTGATCATGTCCGTCACGGACGCTGACGACCGGCTGCTGCTGGGCCACGCGACGCACTGGCCCGCGCGACGGTTCTCCACCCTCGCGGGCTTCGTGGAGGCGGGGGAGAGCGCCGAGCAGGCCGTGCGGCGCGAGGTGCTCGAGGAGGTCGCGCTGCCCGTGGACCAGATCGAGTACCGCGGCTCTCAGACGTGGCCGTTCCCGGCGTCGCTCATGCTCGCCTACACGGCGCGGGCCACGAGCACGCGCATCGAGGTGGACGGCGTCGAGGTCGGTGACGCCCGGTGGTTCGACCGGCCCGCGTTGCGGGAGGCGGCGTCGTCGGGCGAGGTCCTGCTGCCGGGCCGCGCCTCGGTCGCGCGGGCGCTCGTCGAGGACTGGTACGGCGGGCGACTGCCCTGACCGGCCGTGCCTGGACGGCGTGCCCCCTGACGCGCGCGTGGGTCCCGGCGTCCGCGAGCCTCAGGCGTTCGCGAGGCGCTCGCGGACCTCGGCGAGCGAGGGGTTCGTGGCCGTCGAGCCGTCGGGGAACAGCAGCGTCGGGACGGTCTGGTTGCCGCCGTTGACGCTCTCGACGAACGCCGCGGACTCGGGGTCCTGCTCGATGTTCACCTCGCGGTAGGCGATGCCCTGCGAGTCGAGCTGGGTCTTGAGACGTCGGCAGTACCCGCACCACGTGGTCGAGTACATCGTGAGGATCTGGGGGGAAGCGTTCGTGTCGGTCACGCGAGCAGGCTACGTCAGCGGCGCGGATCCGTCAGTGACGCGGGTCGCACCGTCCACAGCCACGCTCGCCGGGCGCTCGGGGTGTCGGCGACGCCTGCGAGGATGGGCGCCGATGCTCTCCGCCGACCAGATCCTCGACGCGCTCGACCCCGAGCAGCGCGAGGTCGCCCTCGCCACGACGGGCCCCGTCTGCGTGCTCGCGGGCGCCGGGACGGGCAAGACGCGCGCCATCACCCACCGCATCGCCTACGGGGTGCGCTCGGGGGTGTACACGCCCACGTCGGTGCTCGCGGTGACGTTCACGGCGCGCGCGGCGGGCGAGATGCGCACGCGGTTGCGCCAGCTCGGCGTCGAAGGGGTCCAGGCGCGCACGTTCCACGCGGCCGCGCTGCGCCAGCTCGGCTTCTTCTGGCCCCGGGTGATCGGCGGCGCGCCGCCCGCGCTCATGGAGCACAAGGCGAGCGCGGTCGCGGAGGCGGCCGGGCGGCTCGCGCTCGGGGTGGACCGGGTCTCCGTGCGGGACCTCGCGGGCGAGGTGGAGTGGGCGAAGGTCTCGCTCGTCGAACCGGACGACTACGTGCGCGCCGCGGAGGCCGCAGGACGCCCCCAGGTGGCCGGTTACACCCACCAGACGGTCGCGCGGCTGCTGGCCGAGTACGAGAAGACGAAGGCGTCGCGCGGGGTCATCGACTTCGAGGACGTCCTCCTCCTGCTCGCGAGCATGCTCCAGGAGCACCGCGACGTCGCCGAGCAGGTGCGCTCGCAGTACCGGCGCTTCGTGGTGGACGAGTTCCAGGACGTCTCGCCCTTGCAGAAGTTCCTGCTCGACCAGTGGCTCGGGGGCCGCGAGGAGCTGTGCGTCGTGGGCGACCCGGCCCAGACCATCTACTCCTTCACGGGCGCCACGCCCCACCACCTGCTGACGTTCACCCAGGAGTTCCCGGGCGCCACCGTGGTCAAGCTCGTGCGGGACTACCGCTCGACGCCTCAGGTGGTCGAGCTCGCGAACACGGTGCTCGCGGCGCGGGGACGGCGCGCGGACAGCCTCGAGCTCGTGGCGCAGCGTCCGGCCGGTCCGCCCGTGGCGTTCACCGCCTACCCGGACGACGAGGCCGAGGCGGAGGGAGTCGCCGCACGGATCGCTCGGCTCGTCGCGGCGGGCACCCCCGCGAGCGAGATCGCCGTCCTGTACCGCACCAACGCGCAGTCCGAAGCGTTCGAGCAGGCCCTTGCGGACGCGGGGATCGGGTACGTGGTGCGCGGCGGCGAGCGCTTCTTCCAGCGCCGGGACGTCCGTGAGGCCGTCGCGGTCCTGCGGGCAGCGGTGCGGCGCGTGTCCGACGACGAACCCCTCGGGGACCAGGTCCGTGACGCGCTGCGGGACGTGGGCTGGACGGCCGAGCCCCCGGCCGCGCGCGGCGCCGCACGCGAGAGGTGGGACGCGCTGCACGCGCTCGTCTCCCTCGCGGACGACCTCGCCGCCGAGCGAGCCGCCGCGGGCGGCACCGCCGGGCTCGCGGACCTCGTGACGGACCTCGAGGAGCGCGCGGCGGCCCAGCACGCGCCCACGGTGGACGGCGTGACGCTCGCGACCCTGCACGCCGCGAAGGGCCTCGAGTGGGACGCCGTGTTCCTCACGGGGCTCAGCGAGGGGCTGATGCCGATCTCGCTCGCGGAGACCGAGGCCGCCGTCGCGGAGGAGCGTCGGCTGCTCTACGTGGGCGTGACGCGAGCGCGCGAGCACCTCGAGCTGTCCTTCGCCCGCGCGCGCAACCCGGGAGGACGCCAGGGGCGCAAGCGCACGCGGTTCCTCGACGGGATCTGGCCCGACGGCTCGACGAGCGGTTCGGCCGGTGGCCGCGCCCGGTACGCGGGCCAGGGCAAGGTGCAGCCTGGCCGCCGCGTCACCCTCACGGGCCAGTACGACCCCGAGCTCTACGAGGCGCTGCGCGAGTGGCGCACGTCCGTGGCCGGTGCCCAGGGCCGCCCCGCCTACACGGTGCTCGCCGACGCGACGCTCGCGGCGGTCGCCGAGGTGCGACCGGGCTCGCTCGCGGAACTGGCCGGGGTAGGCGGCGTCGGCCCCACGAAGCTCGAGAAGTACGGTGCGTCCGTGCTCGAGATCGTGCGCCGGGCCGCGGGATCGGGCGGCTGAGCGCCGCTCGCACGACCGACGGAAAAGTTCTCGCATAAATACGTTGGCAATCGCGGGGAGTCCCGCGTAGGTTGTTCAGGTCCGCGAAGAGAAGCGTCGCCGAGGGGCGACCCGATCCCAGATGAGGAGGTAGGTACCGATGATCACGATGACAGATCTGTGCGTCGCGCCCGCAGTGGCCCAGACCCACCGTCGTTTCGACGTGCCCGCCGCCCGCTATGGGATCACGGGCCTTGTCGCGCGCTCGCGTGGGTGGCGTCCCTCGGGGATCGCCCTCGCCTCGAAGCACAGCACGTCCGCCGCACCAGGCTCCGCACCACGTCGGGAGATCCTGCTCTAGAGCAGGCATGAACCCCAGGCCGCGGAGTCCGACTCGGAACCCGCGGCCTTTCTCATCTCCTCCGCCCCGGCGGTGAGGTGGGTCGGCCCCGGGAGTACCGGAACCCGACACCATCACCACCAGCACGGATCTTCAGGAGGACATCGTGCGGCTCACCACGTTGCTCGACACTCTCGACAGCGGCGGTTCAGCGATCCGGTCCGGCGCGGCGACCGGCAGCACCCTCGAGGACGAGCGTGCCCAGTTCGACCGAGTCATCTCGGAGCTCATCCCGTGCCGGGTGAACGACTCCGAGCTCTGGTTCGCCGAGCAGGGCGCCCAGGTGGAGCAGGCCAAGGCCCTGTGCCGGTCCTGTCCGCTCATGGAGGGTTGCCTCGCCGGGGCGATCGAACGCGCCGAGCCGTGGGGCGTCTGGGGCGGCCAGGTCTTCATCGACGGCGTCGTCGTCGCGACGAAGCGCGGCCGCGGACGCCCCCGCAAGGACGCGACGCACGCCGCGTAGCGGACCGTCAGCCAGCAGGGGGCTTCATCACGCCGGGACGTGGTCGGCGCACTCGCACCCAGGGTGCTCCGACCACTCCCGGCGTCGTCCTATCGGCTGCGGGAGCGAGAACTCGTAGCTCGCTCCCGCGGTCGCGGGCACCTCGCCGTCGAGCACCGCGAGCACCTGGCTCGCCGCGAACGCTCCGACGAGGTGCGCGAGCACCGAGACCTGCGGCGCGGGGGAGCGCCGCCCGCGCGCGCACAGCTGCGCCACGAGCACGGGCCAGTCCGGGTCCGCGTCGGCATGGTGCAGGCCCACGCACCGCAAGCACGGCGTGGCACGGGGCGCCACGAGGGGGCCGACGACGGCGTCTGCCTCGCGCACCACCACCGGGAGCACCGCGGCACCTGCCTCGCGCCGAGCATGCGCGCGCTCGGGGTCCGTCGCGTAGGAGTCGACGAGGACCACGACGTCGGGCGCGTCGTCGTCCCAAGGACCCGTCCGGGTCGTGATGCCCGGCGCGACGTCCGTCACGACGCGCGCGACGACGGCCTCCCTCGGCCGGTCCACGTCCCGTTCGGTGAGGCCGCCCACCCCGGGCTCTTGCGGCCCCACGGCACGGGGGTCGTCCAGCACGAGCGTGCCCACCCCGGCGGCCGCGAGCGTGCTCGCGACGACCGCACCCGTCCTGCCGAGCCCCTCGATGCCCACGGTCCGGCGGGCGCGTGCCCCGAGCAGCGCCGCCCCGTCGGCGTCCCGGGCCAGGAGCGAGTGGACCTGGAGGTCGTCGCCGAGGCGTGCCGGCACGGGAGGCCGGTCCGTGCCACGCCGGTGCGCGGGAGCGGGGGCGATCACTCGCGCCTCGTCGAGGAGCCGGAACAGCTCACGGGCGCGGGCCTCGTCGACACCGTGCCGCAGCGCGAGCCCCTCGAACGGGACCTCCTCGAGGTCGGTGAGCTCTTCGAGCATGTGCGCCTCGGCACGGTCGAGCCCGCCCACCCGCACGGCCCAGCGTGGGTCGATGCCGATCTGCACCTCCCCGCGTCGCCGTGTCATGACCTGGAGCCCTCGTCGCCATCGCATGGCGGCAGGCTGGCACGTCGGCGTAGCGGCCCGGAGTTATCCACAGGCAAGGGTCGAGGCGGCCGCGCGGCGTTGCGCGACCGCCTCGATCGACGGCGGGGCCCGCCGTCGTGGTGCTCGTGCTCGTCAGGCCTTGCCGAGGATGCGGTTGAGCTTCGTGCCGCACACGGGGCACTCGCCCTTGGCCATCCGTCGACCCGTCGAGGTGACCTCGACCCGGCCCTCCGCCTCGCGCTTCTCCTTGCACTTCACACAGTAGAACTCGCCCTTGTAGGTCTCAGCCATGCCGATCTCCGTTCACGTCAGGGCCGCACCGGCGGACCGCCGTGCGTTGCCGGTCCCGGCGGCGGACGCCGTCGGGCCGTGCCGCTCCCCAGCGTAGAGGTGGGGCCCCGCAGGCGCGGGATTCCGCGCCCGGCGCGCCGCGCGCGGGATTATCCACAGGTAGACCCGGGCGCTGTGGAGAACCTCGCGGTGTCGGGGGCTCGCGCTAGCGTCGTCGTCGTGAGCGCAGCCAGCAGACCGGACGTCGAGGTGCGCCGTTCGCGGCGCCGGACGCGGACGGTGTCCGCCTTCCGCGAGGAGGGGCGGATCATCGTCGCGATCCCCGCCCGGTTCTCGCGCGCGCAGGAGCACGAGTGGGTCGCCAAGATGGTCGCGGACCTCGAGCGCAAGGAGGCGCGGCGCAAGCCGTCCGACGCCGAGCTCTCCCGGCGGGCCGCCGAGCTCTCCGCGCGCTATCTCGGCGGGCGCGCCGTCCCCGCGAGCGTCGAGTGGTCCGCGCGCCAGAAGAAGCGGTGGGGCTCGTGCACGCCGTCGGACCGCTCGATCCGGCTCTCCACGCGGCTGCAGGGCATGCCCTCCTGGGTGGTCGACTACGTCCTGCTCCACGAGCTCAACCACCTGCTCCACACGAACCACGACGCGGCCTTCTGGGCCGAGCTCGCCGTCTATCCCGACCACGAGCGCGCCAAGGCGTTCCTCGAGGGCGTGAGCTGGGCGGACCGCACCGGCGCGCCTGCGGACCTGGACGGCGACCTGCCCGACGGCGGGCCCGGGTCGCTGTTCTGATCCTCGCCCGGGCCGTGAGCCGCTAGTCCTCGGACGGGTCCTGCTCGTCCGGGCCGCGCCCGTGCTCGTCGGAGCTGCGCTCCTGCTCACCGAGCTCGAGGAGCGCCGCGAGGGCCTCGTCGATCTCGGCGTCGGCCGTCCGGGCGGCCTCGCGCCGGGCGAGGAACCCGGCCGGGTCGTCAAGGTCCTCGGCCGTGGGCAGCAGGTCCGGGTGGGCCCACACGGCCTCGCGCGCCTCGGGCCCACCGGCCACCTGGACGTGCGCGAAGAGGGCCGCGGCCTCGCGGGACCGGCGGGGGCGCAGCTCGAGGCCCACCAGGTTGGCGAAGGCCGTCTCGCCCGGACCGCCCGCGGCGCGCCGTCGTCGGACCATCTCGCGCAGGGCGACCGTCTGGGGGAGGTGGGCGATCGAGGCCGCGGCGACCACCTCGTCGACCCAGCCCTCGACGAGCGCGAGGACGGTCTCGAGGCGCAAGAGCGCCGACTCCTGGGCGGGCGTGACCTGGGGCGCGAAGATGTCCGAGCTCATGGCCTGCTGGAGGGCCTGCGGGTCGGAGATGTCCACGGAGCGCAAGGACTCCTCGAGCGAGGACAGGTCGATCGTCACGCCACGCGCATAGTCGTGGACGAGAGCGAGCACGTGGGCGCGCAGCCACGTCACGTGGGCATACAGCCGGGCGTGGGCGGCCTCGCGCAGCGCGAGGAAGAGCCGCACCTCCTCGAGCGGCACGGACTGGCCCTCGGCGAACGCGTCGACGTTTGCGGGCAGGAGGACCGTCCCCGGCTCGGCGAGGAGCGGCAACCCGATGTCGGTGCCGCCGAACACCTCGCGCGCGAGCGTGCCCGCACCCTGGCCTACCTGGAGCCCGAACACGGCCGAGCCGAGGCGGCGCAGCAGCACGTCGGGGCCGGCGGCGCCACCGGACAGCGCGGGCATCCCGGGGGCGCCGGAGAAGGGATCGAGACCCTCGGGGAGCTGGTCGCGCAGGGCTTCGGCGAACGCCGAGGACATCGACGCCGCGACGGGCTCGGTGAGGAGGCGCCACGTGGGCAGGGTCGCCTCGACCCACTCCGAGCGGCTCCACGCGCGCGCGGGGCCACCGGCCGGGGGCAGGTCCGTCGCCGCGTCGAGCCACAGCTCGGCGACGGCGAGCGCCTGCGTGGCGGTCCGCGCGCGCCCCGCGCCGATCGACGGGTCGCCGCCCTCGACGGCGGCCTGGCGGGCGACGTCGTGCGCCACGCCCCAGTTCACGGGGTCGTCGCCCGACGCGGCGAGCATGCGCTGCACCTGCGCCACCATCGCCTGCAGGGTCGCCGGGTCGCTCGGCATCCCCGCCGACGCGGCGAGCGCCCCGAGGTCCGCGCCCTGGGCGCGCAGCTCGCGCAGGACCTCTCGGCCGTCGGTGCCCAGGATGGAGCCGAACAGCTCGGCGAGCCGTTCCTCCTCCGGGGAACCCTCCTCGGGCAGCTCCCAGCCTGCGTTCTCGCCCATCGGGGCCTCCACTCCTCGGGGTGTGCGCCCACGGTAACCACGCGTGGGCGCCTTCCCCCAGGGCGCGAGGGCCAGGTTCGCTCTCGGCGCACTCGTGCGGGTCGAGCGGAGCGTGGGGGATGATGTCGTGGTGCCTCAGCGAGCGAACCCCGTGCCCGACGGCCCGAGCGACCCTGCGCCGCTGCTCGAGCCCGAGGACGTCCTCGAGGCGCCGCCCGCCTCCCGTCGGGCGCTCCTGGGCGCCGTCGCCGGCTTCGTCACGGTGCTCGGACTCGCCGTGCTCGCCGTGATGCCCGCGCCGTACACCTCGTCGGCACCCGGGCCCACGTTCGACACCCTCGGCGAGACGGCGGACGGTCCGCTCATCGAGGTCACCGGTGCGCAGACCTACGCGTCGACCGGAGAGCTGCGGCTGACCACCGTCTCGTTCGCGGGCTCGCGCGAGCGCCAGCTCGACCTCGTCACGGTGCTGCGGGGCTGGGCGTCGCCGAGGATCACGATCGACCCCGTCGAGCGGTTCTTCCCCGCGCCTGAGGGCGAGACGGACCGTCAGGAGCAGAACCGCCAGGAGATGACCACGTCGCAGGAGAACGCCACGGTCGCCGCGCTCACCGAGCTGGGGATCGAGGTGCCCGCGACGATCACCGTGGTCGAGCCGATCGAGGGCACGGGCGCCGTCGGCGTGCTGCTCCCCGAGGACCAGATCACCGCGATCGACGGCTCGCCCGTGGTCACCTACCGCGACATGTCCGACGCGCTGCTCGCCGCGGGTGCGGGCTCCACCGTCGAGGTGGGTGTGCTGCGCGACGGCGAGCAGGTCACGGTGGACGTCGTCACGGGGGAACGCCCTGACGGTTCCGCGTTGCTCGGGGTGTGGGTCGACCCGGACTTCGACCTCCCGTTCGACGTGACCATCCGGGTCGAGGACGTCGGCGGCCCGAGCGCCGGCACGATGTTCGCGCTCGGTCTGCTCGACCTGCTCACGCCCGCCGACGAGGCGAACGGGCACGTCATCGCGGGCACCGGGACGATCGACCTCGACGGGAACGTCGGGGCGATCAGCGGGATCCGGCAGAAGATGATCGGCGCGGTGCGCGACGGCGCGACGAGCTTCCTCGCCCCCACGACGAACTGCGAGGCCGTGGTCGGCAACGTGCCCACGGGCCTCGAGGTGTTCGCGATCAGCACGCTCACCGACGCGCGCGCGGCCGTCGAGGCGATCGGGGCCGGGCAGACGGCGGGGCTGCCCACCTGCTAGTCGTGGGAACCTAGAGCGGTAGGCGCTCGTTGGAACGAGCGCACCCGACAGCCATCCTTACGAGACGACGAGGTCATCCCGCCGTGTCCAACGCATCCATCCGCGTCCCGTCCCAGCCCAGGCGCCGCAGCCCCTTGGGGGTGACGGTGGCCGTGCTGGTCGCCGTCGTCGTGCTCGTCCTCGTGCTGGCCCAGGTGTGGACGGAGGTGCTCTGGTACGACCAGCTCGGCTTCCTCGAGGTGCTGCGCACCGAGTGGTTCACGCGTGGTGCGCTGTTCGTGCTCGGCGGGGCGGTCATGGCCGCCGCCGTGTGGTCGAGCCTCGCGATCGGGTACCGCTCGCGGCCCGTCTACGCACCGTCGAGCCCCGAGCAGGTCAACCTCGACCAGTACCGCGAGGCCGTCGAGCCGCTGCGCCGCCTCGTGACGTTCGCGGCCCCGGCCGTCCTCGGCTTCTTCGCCGGTGCCGCGGCCTCGCAGCAGTGGGAGACGATCCAGCTGTGGATCAACGCCGTCCCCTTCGGCGAGGTGGACCCGGAGTTCGGTCTCGACCTGTCGTTCTTCGTGTTCGTGCTGCCGGGCCTGCGGTTCGTCGTCTCCTTCCTCATGGCCGTGGTGGTCCTCTCTGCGATCATCGCCGTCGCGACCCACTACCTGTACGGGGGCCTGCGGGCGACGGGCGGTGAGGGCGACCGGACCACGAAGGTGGCGCGCATCCACCTCGCGACGCTCGGTGCCGCGCTCATGCTGATGATCGCCGCGAACCAGTGGCTCGACCGCTACTCGCTGCTCACCAAGTCCGGGGCGCGGATCGACGGCGCGACCTACGCGGACGTCAACGCCGTGCTGCCCTCGAAGGCGATCCTCACGGGTGTCGCGGTGCTCGTGGCTCTCCTGTTCGCGATCGCGGCGGTGCGCGGCACGTGGCGCCTGCCCGCGATCGGCATCGGGCTCATGGTCGTGTCCGCCGTGGTGATCGGCGGGATCTACCCCGCGATCGTGCAGCGCTTCCAGGTCACCCCGAACGCCCAGGAGCTCGAGCGCGAGTACTACCAGCGCAACATCGACGCGACGAAGGCCGCCTTCGGGCTCGACGGCGTCGAGACGATCCCGTACCAGGCGACGACGGAGGCCGTGGCGGGGGCGTTGGCCGACGACGCCGAGCCGACGGCGTCGATCCGCCTGCTGGACCCGACGATCGTGTCGAACTCGTTCCGTCAGCTCCAGCAGAACAAGCAGTACTACAACTTCGCCGACTCGCTCTCGGTGGACCGCTACGTCATCGACGGCGAGTCGCGGGACACCGTGATCGCCGCGCGCGAGCTCAACCTCGGGGGTCTCGACGCCCGGAACTGGGTCAACGACCACACCGTGTTCACGCACGGCTTCGGTGTCGTGGCGGCGTACGGCAACACGACCACCGTGGACGGCCAGCCGGCGTTCTACGAGCGCGACATCCCCTCCGTGGGCGGGCTCGGGGAGTACGAGCAGCGCATCTACTTCGGCCAGAGCTCGCCCACGTACTCGATCGTCGGCGCTCCCGAGGGGCGCGGGAACTGGGAGCTCGACTACCCGGACGACGCCGCGGGCGGGCAGGTCAACACGACCTTCCCCACGAGCGAGGTCTCCGCGGGTCCCGCCGTCGGCGACCCGTGGACCAAGCTGCTGTACGCCCTGAAGTTCGGCGACGAGGAGATCCTGTTCTCCGAGCGCGTCACGAGCGAGTCGCAGATCCTCTACGACCGCGACCCGCGTGCGCGCGTGGCGAAGGTGGCCCCGTACCTCACGCTCGACCAGCGCGTGTACCCGGCCGTCGCCGACGGGCGGATCACGTGGATCATCGACGGCTACACGACCACCGACGCCTACCCGTACGCGACGGCCCGCTCGCTCGACGAGGCCACGACGGACTCGCTCACCCAGAGCTCGGACGCGATCGCGGGCCTGCTGCCAGAGATGGTCAACTACATCCGCAACTCGGTGAAGGCGACGGTCGACGCGTACGACGGCTCCGTGACGCTCTACGCGTGGGACGCCGAGGACCCGGTCCTGCAGGCGTGGGCCAAGGTGTTCGACACCTCGCTGCGCCCGATGTCGGAGATCTCCGGCGAGCTCATGAGCCACTTCCGCTACCCGGAGGACCTCTTCAAGGTCCAGCGCGAGCTGCTCTCGCGCTACCACGTGGACGACGCGACGGAGTTCTTCGGCGGTCAGGACTTCTGGCAGTCGCCGGACGACCCGGTCAAGACCGGCACCGTGCTCCAGCCGCCGTACTACCTGACGCTCAAGATGCCCACGCAGGACGAGGCGACCTTCTCGCTCACCTCGAGCTACATCCCGGCCGGGACCTCGGGCCGCAACGTCCTGACGGGCTTCCTCGCCGTCGACGCCGAGACGGGGAACACCCCCGGCCAGGTGCGCGAGGGCTACGGCCAGCTCCGGCTGCTCGAGCTGCCCCGCAACTCGACGGTCCCCGGACCGGGACAGGTGCAGAACAACTTCAACTCCGACCCGTCGGTCTCCACGACGCTGAACCTCTTGCGCAACGGTGGGTCGAACGTCCTCAACGGCAACCTGCTCACGCTCCCGGTGGGTGGCGGACTGCTGTACGTCCAGCCCGTCTACATCCAGGCGTCCGAGGGCACGCGCTACCCGCTCCTGCAGAAGGTCCTCGTGGCCTTCGGCGACAAGATCGGGTTCGCGGACACGCTCGACGAGGCGCTCGACCAGGTCTTCGGCGGAGACTCCGGGGCCGACGCCGGTGACGCCGGCAACGAGTCGCCGACGCCCGATCCCACGGACCCGCCCACGGCAGAGCCGACCGACCCGCCGACGGCGGAGCCCACGGAGCCGCCGACGGCGGAGCCGACCGAACCGCCCGCGCCCACCGAACCGCCCGCGCCGGGCGACGCCCGGGCCGCGCTCGAGGCGGCGCTCGCCGACGCGGCTCAAGCGATGCGCGACTCGGACGCGGCGCTCAAGGCCGGCGACTTCGCGGCCTACGGCGCGGCGCAGGAGCGGCTCGCCGAGGCCATCGAGCGGGCGGTCGCGGCGGAGGCAGCGCTCGACGCGAGCTGAGCCGGGTCGCCGTCGGCGGAGCTTCGTCGGCGGCGATTTGGCCAGGCCAGGACCGTCACGTAGACTGTTCAGGCCGACGCGGGGTGGAGCAGCTCGGTAGCTCGCCGGGCTCATAACCCGGAGGTCGCAGGTTCAAATCCTGCCCCCGCTACGAAGAAGGTCCAGGTCAGCCCATGGTTGACCTGGACCTTCGCTTTGGGGGCGAGATGCGATCCCGGAGTCCGTTGGCGGCGCTGTACCGGTAGAGGTCGGACCGCGTGCGGATCAGCGGCAGTACGGCGTCGGCCAAGGTGCTCACGAGCGCCATTGTCCCGTCCCGCCGTGCTCCGCTCCCGCCTCCCACGTCGTCAACCTCGTCCCGCCGGTCCGCTGCGCTCCGGAGCAGTGGGCGACGGGCACAGGTCCCCGCCCGACCCGCTGATGCGTTACGGCACCGAGGAGGGCACCCCACCCGGCTACTGGCTCGGCCCCGGCGTACCGGACGAACGGACCTCAGAGCGCCGCGAGCCGCTCTCGCGCCGCGCGCAGGCGCCGGAAGTACGTCGCGCGGCTCAGGTAGAGCGTCCGCATCGTCGAGTCGTGGTTCGCGCCGGGACTCAGGTAGCGGGCGAGCACCAGGTCGGCGAGGTGCGGCTCGTCCGCGAGCCCCTCGAGGACCCTCGAACGCGCCCAGGTCCTGACCCGTTCGGCGGCGTCGGCCTCGGCAAGACCGCGCGGCGCGACGTCGAGACGCGCAAGTGCGCCGTCGGAGAAGAACGACTCGACAGCGCGAGCGAGGTCACCCGGAGCGGGCTTCGTCATGTGCTCGACGTGCTCGGCGCCGATCGTGCGGAAGAGCATCCCCGCGAGCCCGCCCGGACCGACGTCGGCGATCCACGTCGCGACCGGGACGCCGTCGAGCGTGCGCCGGAGCTCGGGCACCTCGACATACCCGAACGCCCGTAGCGTCGCGCTCTCGAGGGGGTCGTCGCCCAGGAGGTTCACGACGTCGCGGCGAGGGTTCGCGACCCCGCACGTGGTGAGCGCTGCGGCGTTGCGGATCGCGGCGACCTCGGGGACGGAGCGGTCCGTGAAGGTCACCTGGACGGGGGTGAGCACCGTGCTGTCCCCGGGGACGCCGTGCTCCTCGAGGTACGCGAGCACGGGCTCGAGCAAGCGGCGTCGGGGCGATTCGAGCCCGCCCGTGGTCGTGAGCGGCGTCGTGGCGACGAGCGCGACCACGCGACCGTCCGCGCGGCGCACCACCGGGGTGCGCTCGTCGCACCACGGGGCCACGAGGGACCACGCGCCCGGGGCCTGAGACTCGAGGGCGGCCCGGGCGAGCGCCGCGTCACCGGCGCGCCAGCGGTCACCGTAGTGCCCCGTTCGCGACGGAGCGTCGAGACCCGTCCGCAGGTTCGGGTCGCCCACGAGCGCGGCGAGCCGCGCGAGCGCCGCGGGATCGCCCGAGGTGGCGCGACGGTGCTCGTGCGCGGCGATACGTAGCGTCCACGTCGCCGCTCGGGCAGGGTGGTTCGAACGCAGCCGTCCGGCGTGCGCGTGCGCGACGCTCGGGTGGAGCGCGAGGCCGCGGTCGATGACCTCTACGAGGCCGGTGGCCCTCGCCTCGGAGACGAGCTTCTCGGCGCGGTCGCCGAAGAGCTCCTCGAGCAGCGCGTGATCGGCTCTCGACGCGAGGGCGAGGACGGCGAGCACGTCGTCGTCGAGTCGGTCGAGCGCGTGGCCCGCGAGACGTTCGAGGAGCTCGGCGGTCCCCTCGGTGTGCAAGAGCGTCTCGAACGACGGGCCCGACGAGCGGTGCGCGAGACGCGCGGCGACGACGAGCGCGAGGGGGAGCCCGCCGGCCCACCGGACGATCGCGGTGCGCACCGGTTCGCCGCCGACGCCGAGCCGGCGCACGAGCTCGAGCGACTCGGGCTCGCTCAGCGGTGCGAGCTGCACGCGGTGCGCGAGCCGGTCGAGCGGCCCTGGCAGCCAGCGAGCGGGCAGGTGACGCCCGGCGAGGACGACGCGCACGCCCGCAGGAAGGAGGGCCAGCGTCGCGCCGAGGCCGGGCGCGGGTTCGACGTCGTCGACGAGGACGACGTCGTCGGGCCCGACGCTCTCGACACCGTGACCACCCAGGTCGCTCGCGTCGAGCCACCGCGCGGTCCGACCGAGCTCCGTCGCGTCGAGGGCGATCGACTCGAGGGCGGCGCTCTTGCCGGCCCCGGCGCGGCCCGTGACGACGAGGATGCGGTGCGTGGCGGCCGGATCGAGGAGCTGCCCGGACGCCACGGCCACGACGGTGGGCCGCACGTAGCGTGCCGCGGTCACGTCGCGAGCGTGCTGCTCGAGCGTGGGCCCACCGTCCACCGCTGTGTCCCCTCTGCCTTGATCTCCACGACCCCTTCCGGAGGCTACGCCGCGGCGTCGGCCGCGAGGGAAGTAATCAGCGGGACAGTCTCACCGTGGTATCAGCCCAGTGCGAGCCCCTGTCGCACGGCGGGCCCAGCGCGGAATCATCCCCGTTCATGAGCACCCCAGAACCCTCGCGCGCGCCCGGGGGCATCGCGACGCGTCGTACGCTCGTCGGGCTGCTGGCCGTCGTCGGCCTCGTCGTGCCCGCCACCGTGGTCGCCGCGGGAGCCGGGGCGCGCGCCGCGGGCTTCGACCCGGACGGCTGGTCCGCGCCCGAGCTCGTCGTGGGGACGAGCGTCGCGCGCAAGGGCGGTGCCGAGCTCGAGGTGCTGCCCGACGGGCGTCTCGTGGCCCTCACGCTTGTCGACGGCGCGACGTTCGGCCACGCCGGGTCGACGGTGCTCGTGAGCCGCGTGCGCGGCACGGGGGGTTCGTGGGCACCCGCCGAGGTGGTCGACCTCGGGGCCGGTGCGGTGACGGGCTCGACGTTCGACACGTTCGTCGACGGTGCGGGACGCATCCTCGCCATCTGGGCGGAGCAGGGCGCGACGTCCGGACAGTGGCCCGTGCGCTCGGTCTCACGTGACGCCGCGGGGGTGTGGGGTACGCCAGAGGACGTCTACACGGCGCGCACCAACGGTGCCCTGAGCGACCTGATCGAGGTGTGGCACGTGCGCCCGCGGCTCGTCCCGACGGGCGCGGGAGTCACGGTCGCGTGGGCCGACGTCGAAGGCTACGGGACCGCCCGCATCGACGTCGAGGAGCGTCCCTTCAACGCGCGCCGCTGGGTCGGGGGTCAGTGGTCCGCGCCCATGACGAGCGACGGTTACGGCGCTGCGGGTGCCGCTGTCCTGCCCTCGTTCGGAGCGGACGTGACCATCTATGCCAACCCGTCACAGGCCTCCCGAGCCGCCGACGGGCGCATCAGCTACGTCTACACGCTGCGCAAGATCCACCCTGTGCAGACGGTGCTCCATCCGCTGAGCGACGGCTTCCCGCGCGACGCGAACGAGCCCGACGTGTGGGACGGGATCCCCGAGGCGCCGTGGACGGCGGACTCCTCGACGTCGTGGGTCGTCCACCTCGACGCCGATGCCGAGGGGTGGGGAGAACCGGAGCCCCTCATCACCTCGGGCGGGTCGGTCGTCCTGTGCAATCCCGCCGTCCTCCCGGACGTCCCGCCGCTCGAGGAGCACTGGAGCGTATGGAAGGCGTTCAGCCTCGATCCGGGGATCACCTACTCGTGCCCCAGCTCGAGCGAGCTCACGAAGGCGGCGTGGTACGGGGCCGATGGCGCCCTCGACATCGAGCTGAACTACCGCGCGTCGCCCACGGCGCGCGTGAAGATCCAGCAATACCTCGACTCGGCGTGCGACGCCGGTGGCTCGAGCCCCTTCTGCTTCGACCGGTGGGACTCGACGACGTGGGGCGTCAACTGGCCGGAGGCGACGGTGCGCGTCTCGGCCGGTGCGGACGGCCCGGGGACCGATGCTGTGAGGGAGGGCCCGCTCGCTCCGGGGCGGCAGTGGACCGTCACGACGGCGTCGGGCGACGTGACCGTGCGTGACGCCGTCGGCGCGGACCTGCGCTCGCTGAGCGTGGACAGGGCGACGGGGACCGACCTGACGTGGACCCACCCGGACATGACGACCGGCGTCCTGAACGTCTCGAACGTGTTCGCCGTCGGCGACGACGTCGCGATCTTCTTCCACAACTCCTCGGCGACGACGGACCCGCGCTGCGGCCTCCTCCTCGTGCGGGGGACGCACAGCGAGGTCGTGGGACCGCTCAGTGGGTGCATCGGCGCCGTGACGACCGCGGGGTCGCACGCGAAGGACGTCGTCCAGCTCCCCGACGGGCGCCTCGCGTTCATCGACGCGAGCGTCGCGGGCGTCGCCGTGAGGTTCCTCGGCGTCGAGGACTCGCCGTCTCCGTCGCCGACGCCGACGCCGAGCCCGACGCTGCCCGGGCCCACTCCGCCCCCGCCGACGCCCGCGCCTCCGTCCGACCCCACGCCCGCGCCCAAGCCCAAGATGACGATGAAGAAGAAGCCCTGGGTCAAGGGCAAGGCGCGCATCGGTACCACGCTCCGGGCGAAGCCGGGCAAGTGGAAGCCGAAGGCCGTCAAGGTCCGCTACCAGTGGTTCGCCGGGAGCAAGAAGATCGCCAAGGGCACGAAGGCGAAGCTCGTCGTCAAGAAAAAGTGGAAGGGCAAGAAGATCAAGGTTCGCGTCACCGTCTCGTCGCCGAAGGCGAAGAGCGTCAAGGTGGTCGTGAAGGTCAAGGGCAAGGTGCGCTGATCTCCGGCGCACCGGATCGCTCGCGACTATCGTCATCGGGGTGAGCGGGTCCGACGACGCACCCTCGCGCGGTCCTCGCGCGCAAGGTCTTGTGCGTGCGGCGCCCTCGCGGCACTCGCGCACCGAGGACGTCGTCGCGACGCTCACGGGCACGTACATCGCCTCGCTCGGGGTCTTCCTGCTGCACTCCGGCGGAGCCGTCACGGGCGGGACCGCGGGCCTGTCGCTCTTGCTGAGCTTCGCCACCGGGTGGACCTTCGGCGTGCTGTTCCTGCTCGTGAACCTGCCGTTCCTCGCGCTCGGGGTATGGAAGCGCGGGATCGGCTTCGGGGTGCGCACTCTCGTCGCCATCGCGCTCGTGGGTGCGCTCACCGAGCTGCATCCGCTCGTCGTCGACGTCTCGACGATCGACAGCGTCTACGCGGCGCTCACGGGCAACCTCCTGGTGGGCATCTCGATGCTCATCCTGTTCCGCCACAACGCGAGCATGGGCGGGCTCAACACGCTCGCGCTGCTCGCGCAGGACGTGCTCGGCTGGCGGGCGGGGTACGTGCAGCTCGCGTGCGACGTGCTCGTCATCGCGGCCGCGCTCACGGTGGCGTCGCCCGGAGTCGTGCTCGCCTCGGCCGTCGGGGCGGGGCTGCTCAATCTGGTGCTCATCATGAACCACCGGCCCGGGCGCTACCTCGGCGGAGTGCTGCCGGGCCTGGGGTAGTCCTGTGCGGGGGGCAGGGTGCTATCGCCTCGTGACGAGGGGCCCCCGCCCGGGCGAGGGCGCTGTCTCTTCGCGACGGACGATGTGACGGGAGTGACGGATGAGACGGATGAGGCGCCCCATGTGCCTCGTGCGCCTCATCCGTCACACCGCCCGTCGCGAAGAGACACGCGGCCAGAAGGGGAGCAGTCGCGGTGGTGCTAGCCGTCCGCGCGGCGGTGGCGCAGTCGCAAGCGTTCCGGCGTGCCGCGCGAGCGGGCGGCGACCAGAGTCGCACGTCACGGGCTCGATTCCGTCTCAGAAGTGTGAGAAAATGGGGACTTCTCCGGCTCGCAAGGCATCATGCGTGCACCCGTGTGCGCTCGCCGTTCCTTGCGCGTTCCGCAGGTCCCGTCCCGAGGGGTGGGCCCGGCGGTGCGGCCCGACTCCCCGGATCGGGCTGAGCGCGGAGCGGTGCTAGCGCAGAGGTAGCAGAGGTAGAGAATGCAGTTCGAAGTCGGCAAGACCGTCGTCCACCCCCAGCACGGACCTTCGACCATCACCCAGGTCTTCCACCGCACGATGCGCGACGAGCAGCACACCTACATCGAGCTCGAGGTCCAGCGTTCCGACCTCAAGGTCTCCGTCCCCGTGAAGATCGCCGAGGAGATCGGCATCCGCGAACCCCGCACGGCCGAGGAGCTCGGTGAGCTGTGGGAGGTGCTCGCCAAGCCCACGGAGCACGAGGAAGAGCAGTGGTCGCGGCGCATGAAGGACAACCAGGAGCGGCTGCGCCTCGGTGACCTCCTCTCCACGGCCGGCGTGGTGCGCGACCTGACGCGCCGCAGCGAGTCCAAGGGGCTCTCCGCGGGCGAGAAGGACATGCTGCGCGGCGCCATGCAGCCGATCATCGTCGAGGTCGGGCTCTCGCTCGGCATCTCCGACGAAGAGGCCGAGGCCGTGCTCGAGAAGGCCATCGGCGGCGAGGTCCCCGCGCTCGCCGGCTGAACCGGCCCGCACGCACCCGGTCGCCAGCGATCCGTCGTCGGACCCGTCGTCGCCCAGAGCGACGGCGGGTTCGCCGCTTCCGGGAGCCCTTGTCCGGCTAGCCTTCCGGTGTGGACTACGTCATCGCCCTGTTCCGGCTCGCAGTCGCGACGCTCGCACTCCTCGCCACGAAGGAGATCTGGCTCGAGGGAGACCTCCACGGCCTGGTGTTCTTCACCAACCAGAGCGGGCTCATGCTCGCGGTGGTCCTGGTGTGGGGCGCCATCGCCCAGGTGACCCGCCTCGAGCAGCCCCCGGCGTGGTTCAAGGGCGCCGTCGTGCTGTTCCTCACCATCACGGCCCTCGTGAGCTACTTCGTGCTCGCGCCGGAGGCCCCGGATGCGCCGGTCCTCGCGCTCGGCATGACCTCGGGCACGATCGAGCACGAGCTCAACCCGCTGCTCGCCGTCGTCGACTTCGTGCTCTTCGACGCCCACCGGCGGCTGCGCTGGCGCCACGCCGCGCTGTGGCTGATCTACCTCGTCGCCTATGCGGCCTTCACCACGATCCGCGCGGAGCTCCTCGCCACGCCCCACTACCCGTACGGCTTCGTGGACCTCGGCGAGCTCGGGTGGGGCGGGTTCCTGCTCAACATCGCGATGTACGGGGCCGGGTTCTACGTGCTGGGTCTCGTGGTGGTCGCGATCGACCGCGCGCTGCGTGCCAGGCCCCTGGTCGGTACCGCGGGTGCGGGTCGAGGAGCGCGGTAGCTACAGCGAGGCCGCGAGGGAGCGTCCGACGGCGCGCCCCGAGAAGATGCACCCTCCCAAGAAGGTGCCCTCGAGCGCGTTGTAGCCGTGCAGCCCGCCGCCGCCGAAGCCCGAGACCTCCCCGGCCGCGAACAGTCCCGGCAGCACCTCGCCGTCGGGGCGCAGCACGCGCCCCTCGAGGTCGGTGTGCAGGCCTCCGAGGGTCTTGCGCGTGAGGACGTGCAGCCGCACGGCGATGAGCGGTCCCGCCTTCGGGTCGAGGAGGCGGTGCGGGCTCGCCACCCGGATGAGCTTGTCGCCGCGGTACGTCCGCGCCTGGCGCAGCGCCGCGACCTGCAGGTCCTTCGTGAAGGGGTTGGCGAGCTCCCGGTCGCGGGCCTTGACCTGGGCGCGCACGAGGGAGACGTCGAGCAGGTCCTCGCCCGTGATCGCGTTCATCGTCGCGACGAGCTCCTCGATGGTGTCCGCGACCGCGAAGTCGGCGCCGCGGGCCTTGAACGCCTCGACGGGCTCGGTGGCGCCCTTGCCGAGCCGCTGGCGCAGCAGCTCGCGCACGGACCGGCCCGTGAGGTCGGGGTTCTGCTCGGAGCCGGAGAGGGCGAACTCCTTCTCGATGATCTTCTGGGTGAGCACGAACCACGAGTAGTCGTGCCCGGTGGCCCGCAGCAGGCGCAGGGTCCCCAGCGTGTCGAAGCCGGGCAGGCCGGGGACGGGGAGGCGTCGGCCCGTGGCGTCGAGCCACAGGGAGGACGGCCCGGGCAGGATGCGGATGCCGTGCGCGGGCCAGATCGGGTCGAAGTTCTCGATGCCCTCCGTGTAGTGCCACATGCGGTCGGAGTTGACGACGTCGGCCCCCGCCGCGCGCGCGATCTCGAGGCCGCGCCCGTCCACGTAGTCCGGCACGCCCGAGAGCATGTGCTCCGGAGGGGTGCCGAGGCGCTCGGGCCACATCGCGCGCACGAGCTCGTGGTTGCCGCCGATCCCGCCCGTGGTCACCACGACGGCCTGCGCGCGCAGCGCGAACTCGCCCGCCGCGTCCCGGGAGGTGGGTGCGCCGCGCGGGGCGTCGTCCGGGGCGAGGAGGGTCCCGCGGACGCCGACGACGGCGCCCCCCTCGACGATCAGCTCGTCCACGCGATGGCGCGGCGCGAGCCGGACGAGTCCCCGCGTCACGCCGTCGTGCACCGTGCTCGCGAAGGCCTCGACCACGCTCGGCCCCGTGCCCCACGTGATGTGGAAGCGGGGGACCGAGTTGCCGTGCCCGCCCGCGAGCCCTCCGCCGCGCTCGGCCCAGCCCACCACGGGGAAGAAGCTCAGGCCGCGCTCGCGCAGCCACGCGCGCTTCTCCCCGGCGGCGAACTCGACGTACGCCTTCGCCCAGCGGCGCGGCCACACGTCCGTCTCGCGGTCGAACTGGGCGCTGCCGAGCCAGTCCTGCCACGCGAGGTCCGCGGAGTCTTTGATGCCCATGCGGCGCTGCTCGGGGGAGTCCACGAGGAACAGCCCGCCGAAGGACCAGAAGGCCTGCCCGCCGAGGCTCTGCGGGCCCTCCTGGTCCACGAGCACCACGCGCTTGCCCGCGTGCACCAGCTCGGCGGTGGCGACCAGGCCGGCGAGGCCGGCTCCTACGACGACGACGTCGGCATCCATGAGGCGATTGTGCCAGCGACTACGTGCGGACCCGCGGCTTCTTCGAGCCCTTCTTGACGATCTTGCCCTTCGTGAACTCCTGGACGCACTTCTTCGTGCCGGACTTCTTCGTGCACATCCGGTTCGTCACGGGGGTGCCGAGCTTCGCGCGGTGCTTCGTGTAGAGCTTCGCGAACGGGCCCGCCACGAAGTGCGTGCCGTGCTTCGCGCTCGAGGAGATCCAGCCCTTTGTGAAGCGCTGGGTGCAGACCTTCCGTTTCCCCGAGCCCTTGCACCCGACGTTCTTGACGGGCTCGCCGACCTTCCCGTGCCGCACGTCCCACACCGCGGCGATGTCCCCGCGGACGGTGCGCGTGGGGCGGGCGGTGCTCGAGACGAGGCGGTCACGGCCGAACTCCTGGCGGCACGTCGTGACGCCCTTGCGCGTGGTGCACTGCGCCGCCGAGGTCGGCTGGCCGAACTTCCCGCGGTCGAGCTTCTTCTTCGCCCAGAACTTCGCGATCGTGCCCGTCACGGGGAAGTTGCCGAGCCCGGGGTGCGTGCTGACGTAGCCCCCCGTGAACGGCTGGACGCACTGGTCCGACCCCGCCCCCGTGCACGTCGCCTCGGCGACGGGGAGCCCGAGCTGGCCCTTGCGCGTCTTGGCCTTGCGCCACACCTTCGCGGCCTTGCCGAGCACGCGCGTCGTGCCGTGCGCCGCCGACTGGACGAGGTACCCGCCGGTGAAGCGCTGCATCGTCGAGCCGTCGGCCTTGCGGAAGGATGCGGGAGCGTAGGGCCACGCGAGCGCGCCGCGGTGCGCGCCGTCCAGACGCCACGCCTTCTCGATCGGCCCCGTCATGACGAAGGCGCCCTTCTTCGACGACGCGACCGTGCCACGCTGGAACCATTGCGCGCAGAACACGCCGTCCTCGCGGCACACCTCGTGCTGGCGCTGGCGTCCCACTATCCCGTCGAGGCCGCCCGCCGCGAGCCACGCCTTCTGGATCGGCCCGCGCACCGCGATGCGGGTCGATCCGAACCAGTCCGTGAACCCGCGCCAGAAGTTGCGGTTGCCGTAAGACGAGCACGAGTCGCCCGTGCCGTACATGTTCTCGAGCGCGGCCGCGTTGGGGACGTACGGGGTGTAGAAGTACAGCCCGAGCGTCGCCTGGTTGGCGATGTCCACCTCGACGGTGCCGCACGAGGCCTTCGGGTGGTACGGGAGCGAGTTCACGCCGATCGTGCGCCACGAGTAGGCGGCGGGATCCGCGTAGCGCTGGTACTGCCGGGCTGCACGGTAGACCTGGTTGAAGAAGCCGAAATAGCGCTTGTCGCACGGTGCCGTGTCGGGGCACGCGAACCCCGTGGCCCGTTCGTACTGGTACTCCGTGGGCGCCGTCGCCGTGACGAGGGACTGTTCCTTCTGGAGCAGCACGAGCAGGACCTTGGCCGAGACGCCGCACGCCTTGGCGACCTTGACGATGATCTTCGAGGCGCGCTCCTCCTCGGCCCCCTGGTACCGGGCGCAGTAGGCGTCCTTCGCGCGGGTCGGGGTGCTCTGGCGGTAGTTCCGCAGGCAGTCGGGGTCGCCGGGCTCGGCGAGGCACCGCGGCACCTGACGCGTGAGGAACGCCTGGACCTGGGCGGCGGTGAGGGCGGTGCGGTCGAAGAAGACCTCGTCGGTGATGATGTTGCCCGGGTCGAAGTCCGAGGCGTCGGCGGCGTGCGCCGGGGCCGCGGGTGCGACGAGGCCGAGTGTCACGGCGAGCACGGCGGCGAGCGTGGCACCCACCGTCCGGGCGAGCCGCAGGCAGCGTCGCATCACTGCCTCGCGCACGGGGGCGGCGGGGCGGTCGTCGGTCACATCCTGCGGGCGGGGAAGTTCTCGCATCGCCGTCCATGCTCGCACAGGCCCGCGGGGAGCGACAGAACGCCAGGTCAGGTCGGTGCGTCCCGCGTGCCGGGTCCGACGGCGGCCGGACGGGTCAGCGCGCGCGCTCGGGCGGACCGTCCTGGGGGACGCCCGTCACGGTGGTCAGGAGGAACACCGAGTCCTCGAGCGCCGTGACGGAGTGGCGGTGGTGGGTGAGCACGGCGAGCTCTCCCGCGCGCAGCGGCGCCGTCGTGTCGAAGCCCGTGACGGTGACGGCGCCGCGGAGCACCTGGAGGCTCGCCGCATGCGGGGAGTTGTGCTCGGCGAGCTCGGTGCCCGCGCTCAGGGCGAGGATCGACTGGCGCAGCACGCCGTCGTGCACCAGCAGCTCCGCGCTGCGCCCGTTCGGGGAGGCCTGGGCGGCGGCGAGGTGCTCGTCGGCCGAGCGGTCGAGGTGTGCCATGGGTGCTCCTGGGTCCGGCGGTGCTCTGAGCCCACTCAACTCGATACCGGCCCGTCCCACAAGGGCGGGGTCGCCGCGGGTGGCGCCCGCGAAGTTCGCCCTCGCATCGCCGGACGGCGAGGGGCGGGCGAGCCTACGATCGGGACATGACCCCCCGGGTGCTGCGCGGCTGGACGCTGCTCACCGCCGCGACGTTGCTGGCCGCGGTCGCGGCGTGCACGGGCCCGCGCGCCCCGGAGCCCACCACGGACGTCGTCTCCTCCGGCCCGACGAGCAGCGCCACGGGCACCGGTGCGATGGACTGCGGTGACGCGTCGCTCTTGAGCGCCCCGGGCGAGGCCCTCGTCGCGTTCCCGGACAACCCCGACGTCGACTGGACGGCACGGCCCACGGAGGCCTTGCTCGCCGAGCTCGTCCTCGTCTCGCTCACGCCCGTCCCGGACGAGGTGGGCTACCCGGAGTTCCGGTTCGTCTACCGCTGCGACGCCGAGGGGCCCAGCCGGATCGCGACGTACGCCCTCGACGGCGAGACCTTCGTGCTCCTCGCCACCACGGACGCGCTCGCAGGCGAGGAGCTCCCCGACGCGCTCCCGTGAGCGCGGCCCCGGGACCACCGGGGCCGCGAGGACGCCGTGCGACTACGCGAGGACGCCGTGCGACTACGCGGGGACGACGACGGCGCGCGCGAGTGCCCGCCGCGAGCGAGCGACCCCGAGCGCGGTCGCGGCGAAGGAGAGCACGGCCCATGCGAGGAGCGCGACGACCGACCACCCGATGCCGCCGCTCGACCCGAGGACGCCGGCGAGCACGAGGCGTGCGGGCCCCACCGGGACGAAGGACTCGAGCGCGACCAGGCCCCCGGGCACGGTCGCGACGACGGCGGTCGCGACGACGAGCACTCCCACGCCGAGCGCGAGCGCACGACCGAGGTTGCCCAGGAGCGCGACGGCGGCCTGGTTCGCGGCGGCGAAGGCGAGGGCGACGACGACGGCGACCAGCACGAGTCCCGCCTGCGTGGCGAACCCGACCCCGGCGACCCGTCCGAGCACGAGCCCGGCGACGGCACCCTGCGCGACGGCGAGCGCGGCGGGCACCTGGAGGCCCCGCCACGCGAGCGAGGCCGAGCTGCGGGTCGAACCGAGGGTGCGCGACGGCACGGCGGGCAGCACCACGAACGTCGCGAGCGCGCCGAGCCACAGCGCGAGCACCGCAAGGGCGGCGGGGGTGCCCGAGACGTGCTCGGCGTCCTCGGTCACGATGGGGGAGGCCACGGTCTGCGCCACGGCCGCGCGTGCGTCGTCGTCGTACGCGGGGATCTGAGCGACGGCCTGACCGAGCCCGTCCGCGAGCTCGTCCGCACCGTCGGCGAGCAGGCTGACGCCGCCGGTCGCCTCGCCGATCCCGTCCGTGAGCTCCGTGGCACCGTCGGCGAGCTGGCCCGCGCCGTCCGCGAGGGTGCCCGCGCCGTTCGCGAGGTCCCGCGTGCCGTCGGTGAGATCCCCGACGCCGCTCGCGAGCCCGCCGGTCCCGTCCGCGATGCCTGCCGCGCCGTCGGAGAGTGCCGAGGCGCCCGAGCGGAGCTGCTTGAGGCCGCTCGCGAGCTCGCCCGTACCCTCGGCGAGGTCGTCCGCGCCGTCGGCGAGCTGGCCCGTGCCGTCGGCGAGGCTCTCGGCCCCGTCGGCGAGCTCGCCCGTGCCGTCGGCGAGCCGTCCGATCCCGCCGGAGAGCTCGCTCGCGCCGGTGGCGAGCGCCCCGGCGCCGGCCGCGAGCTCGGCGGTGCCGTCGGCGAGGGTCCGCGCCCCGGCGGCGAGGCCGGCGGCGCCGTTCGCACCCGCGACCTGGTCGATCCCGGCGGCGAGGAGGTGCAGCCCCGTCGGGGCGGTGGTCGCCGAGCCCGGGGTCCCCGTGAGGCCCACGGTGCCCGCGGCGACGCCCTGGGCGCCGGCGAGCAGCTCACCGAGCTGGTCGAGCTGCGCCTCGAGCCCGGCGCACGTCGCGGGGTCCGCGGGAGTGGTGGTGCCGCAACCAAGCGCGACGGCCTGGTCCCCGAGCGCCCCGACGTACTGTGCGAGGCCGTCGGCGACCTGGGTGGCCGCGTCCGCGATCTGGCCGGCCTGCGTGGGCAGCGCCGAGGTCTGCCCCGCGAGCAGCGCGAGCCCGTCCGCGAGCTGCTGCGCGCCGTCGGCGAGCTCCTCGGTGCCGTCGGCGAGCTCGCCGGAGCCCGTCGCGAGTCCCTGGACCCCGCCGCTGAGCGTCACGGCGCCCGTCGCGAGCCCGCTCGCGCCGTCGGCGAGGTCCCGTGCGCCGTCGGCAAGGCCGTCTGCGCCCGTCGCGAGCTCGCCTGCGCCGTCGGCGAGCTCGTCCGTCCCCGAGGCGAGCTGCTTCGCGCCCTTCGCGCTGGCCACCGCGCCGTCGGCGAGAGCGGTGGCGCCGTCGGCGAGCTGGCCTGCGCCGTCGTCGAGCCGGCGCGCGCCCGTGAGCAGCTCGCTCGTGCCGGAGTGCAGCTGGCGCACCCCGCCGGCGAGCGCGCTCGCGCCGTCGGCGAGCCCGACCGTGCCGCCCACGAAGGTGCCCGCGCCGTCGGCGAGCTGGTCCGTGCCGTCCGCGAGCTCGCGCACCCCGGCGGCGAGCTGCGCCCCGCCGTCGGCGGCCTCGCCGAGCTGGTCGGACAGCGTGGTGAAGCCGACCAGGATGTTGTCGACGAAGGTCTCGGTGAGCTGGGCCCCGAGCACGCGGGACGCGCTCTCGGCCACGGAGCGCGCGACCAGGTCGTCGACGTCGCGCCCGCCCGGGGCCGTCGCGACCTCGACGGTGGCCTGGCGCGCCGTGCCGTCGGTGCCGGCAAAGGACGTCGCAGCGGCGGAGAAGTCCGCCGGGATCGTCACGGCGGCGGTGTACGTGCCGTCGCGCAGCCCCGCGCTCGCGCCGTCGGCGTCGGTGACCTCCCACGCGAGGCGACGCTGCGAGGTCGAGCCCACGAGCTCGGCGGCGAGCTGGCGACCGAGCGGCACGATCTGGCCGTCGACGGTCACGGGCTTGTCGGTGTTCACGACGGCGGCGCGCACGGTCTCGAGGCGGCCCGCGGGGTCCCACAGGCCCCACAGGAGGAGACCGAGCAGGGCGGCGGGCAGGACGATGACGCCGATCGCACGCAGCGACGGGCGCCCGCGGCGGGCGGAGGCGGTGGCAGTCATGGGGAGTCCTTCGGGCGGGCGTCAGTGCGCCGTGGCCGGCGTGGCGGGGGACGGGGCGGTGGACGTGGCGGGTTCGGGTGCCGCGGGCGCGGGGGCGCTCGCGGCGTGCAGGTCGAGCGCGAGCACGGGCGCGCCCTCGGGCGCGAGCGCCGTGAGGGGGTCGAGCATCGCGGGTCCGACGGCGCCCAGCACGACAGTCAGCCCGTCCTCGTCCCGGGCGCGGGTGAGCAGCGCGGCGAGCGCGGCACGCTGGGCCGGGTCGCCCACGAGCTCGGTGCGGTCCACGACGAGGAGCCGGGGGCGCTCCGCAATGGCCTCCGTGACGGCCTCCGTCGAGGCGAGGTCGAGGTTCACGTAGCTCGCGCGACGGCGGACCGTCGAGGCGCGCTCGGGGAGCATGAGCCCGTCGACCTTGACGATGCCGTCGGCGGGCTCGAGTCGACCGGTGAGGGTGAGCAGGAGGGCCGAGACGTCCGCGACCTCGGGCCCGTGGACGAGCAGGACGCCGCCGTGGGCCAGCCGCACGGAGACGGCCCGCGCGGTGCCGGGAGCGCGCAGGTCCGCCGCGGCGATCGCGTCGTCGGCGCCCGGCTCGGGCCACTGCGCGAGCTCGAGCTCACGGCGCACGCCCGCCCCCTCGACGTCGAAGGACGGCAGGACGCGGTCGAGCCAGCGCGGCATCCACCACGCCTTGTCACCGAGCCACTGCAGGACGGCGGGCACGAGGATCATGCGCACCACGAACGCGTCGACGGCCACGCCGACGGCCAGGCCGAGCGCGATCGGCTTGATGTTCGAGTCGCCGTGCGGCACGAACGCGATGAAGACGGCGCACATGATGACGGCGGCGGCGGTGACCACGGCCGCGGCGCCCTGGAACCCGCTCGAGATCGCCGCCCGGGCGTCCTGGCCGTGCACGTAGTCCTCGCGGATGCGCGAGACGAGGAACACCTCGTAGTCCATCGCGAGCCCGAACAGCACACCCATGACCACGATCGGCATGAACGAGATCACGGGCCCGATGTGGTCCACCTGGAGCAGCCCCGCGAACCAGCCGCGCTCGAACACGAGCGTCACGACGCCGAACGCCGAGCCGACGGAGAGCAGGTACCCGAGCGTCGCCTTGATCGGCACGGCGACCGAGCGGAAGACCATGGTCAGCAGGAGGAGGGACAGTCCGACGACGACGAGCCCGAACGGCAGCAGCGCGCCGCCGAGCTTCGCGGACACGTCGATGCCGACCGCCGTGAACCCGGTGACCGCGAGGTCCACCCCGTAGGTGTCGAGGAAGTAGTCGTGCCGGTCGCGGATCGCGTGGACCAGGTCCGCGGTCTCCTGCGACTCCGGTCCCGTCGTGGGGACCACCTGGATGATGCCCGTGTCGGCGGACGGGTTGGGTGTCGCGAGCGGGACGGAGGCGACGCCGGGCATCGCGCGGATCTCGTCGGCGAGGTCTTCCATGAGGCCGAGCGGGTCCGTGCTCGTGACGATCGAGCCCGTGACGATGAGGGGACCGTTGACGCCGGGCCCGAAGTGCTCGCTGACCAGGTCGTACGTCTGGCGTGCGGTGCTCGAGGCCGGCAGGGCCCCGGCGTCGGGCAGGGCGAGGCGCAGGTCCGCGGCGGGGAGGGACAAGAGCGCGAGCCCGCCGACGACGAGGGCGATCGTGAGCGCGGGCACCCGGGTCACGGTCCTGACCCAGCCGGCGAAGAAGCGGTTCCCGCGGACCGCCGTCGTCGGCGTCTCGGGCGTCGGGTCCGTGTCGTGCGCGGCCGTGCGGGCGGCCCTGGGGCGCAAGCGCTCGCCCGCCGCGCCGAGGAGGGCGGGCGTGAGGGTCACGGAGATCGCGACCGCGATCGCGACGGCCACGGCGGCCGCGACACCCATCGTGGTGAGGAAGGGGATGCCCGCGACGCCGAGGCCCACGAGGGCGATCATCACGGTGAGGCCGGCGAAGACCACCGCGGATCCCGCCGTGCCGGTCGCACGAGCGGCCGCTTCGGGGACCGGCAGTCCTTCGGCGAGCAGCTCGCGGTAGCGCGAGACGATGAAGAGGGCGTAGTCGATCCCGACGGCGAGGCCGAGCATGAGCGCGAGCATCGGGGTGGCGGTCGCGGTGGGGACCACGGAGGCCGCGACGAAGATCAGCCCCACCGAGATCGCGACGCCCACCAGCGCGTTGAGGAGCGGCATGCCCGCGGCGACGAGCGAGCCGAGGGCGAGGACGAGGACGACGAGCGCGACAGCGACCCCGGTCGCCTCGGTGAGCGACATCTCGGGGAACTCGGCGCTGAAGAGCTGACCACCGAGCCTCGCCTGCCCGCCGTCGGGCAGTGCGGCGTCGAGCTGGGCGGTGACGTCCTGGAGGGTCTCCTTCATCGCCGTGGTCCCGGCGCTCGACAGGGCGTCGAGCTGGATCGTGATGATCCCCGCGCGGCCGTCGTCGCTCGTGGTGCCGGTGACGAGCTCGTCGAAGGGGGTCACGACGCTCGCGACCCCGTCGAGCTCGGCAAAGTGCGTCCCCGCGGCCTCGATCGCGGGGCGGACGTCGGGGTCCGTGACCTGTCCGCCCTCGGGGGCCACGACGACCACCTGGGCGGATGCGCCGCTGACCTGGGGGAACGTGGCGCCGAGCCGGTCGAGGGCGGCCTGGGACTCGGTGCCGGGGATCGACACGTCGTTGTCGAGCGTGCCGCCGATGCCGAGGAAGGCGCCGCCCACCACGAGGAGGACGGCGAGCCAGGCGCCGAAGACGGCGCGGCGGGCAGCGACCGCGCGACGGCCGAGCCGGTACAGGAACGAAGACACCCAGGACTCCAGGACAGGAAGGGGAGGGAGACGGGGACGACGACGTCCCGATACACGAGTGTATTCGAGGGCTCGGGTGTTCGATACACTTCTGTATCCGTCAGCGCCGTGGCCTTCGTCACGAGCGTCGCACGGGAGAGGATGATGTGGTGGACGAGCGCAGCGTGGTGACGAGCCGACGCCGCCAGACGCAGGACCGCCTCCTCGACGCCGCGTACGAGGTGCTCGCGCGCGACGGCCTCGACGGGGCGTCAGTCGAGGCGATCTGCGAGGCCGCCGGGTTCACCCGGGGCGCGTTCTACTCGAACTTCGAGACCAAGACCGAGCTCTTCCTCGCCCTCATCGCGCGCGAGCACGCGCACCGTCTCGACGCCTTGCGCACCGCCGTTCTCGCGCTGCGGGAAGCACCGCCCGAGCCGCAGGGAGCGCTCGAAGGAGAGCTCTCCGCCGAGCAGGTCACCGAGCTCGTCGAGCGCGTGCTCGGCAACCAGCCCTCGGAGCGCGACTGGTACCTCATCTCGATGCAGTTCGAGCTGCTCGCGCTGCGGCAGCCCGAGATCGCACCGCAGTTCCTCGAGTACGAGCGTCAGCTCGTGCGCGAGCTCGCCGCGGTGCTCGACGACGTCGCGACCGCGCTCGGTCAGCGCTTCGTGATCGACTCGCGGGAGGCGACGGCGCTCCTCATGGCCGGGTACGCCGCCTCGGCCAAGCAAGCGCTGCTGCTCGGGGCGCCGGACCACGCCGCCGCGGTGCGCGAGCTCATCGGTGAGTGGCTCCCGGGGATCGTCTCGCGGCTCGTCGAGCCCGCCGGCCACCGCTGACGGCCCGGCGCGCGGTCCCACGCGACACACTGGGGCCATGACCCTTCCCGATTCCGCCGCCTCCCGCGCCGTGCTGGAGGAGGCAGCGTCCCGCGCGGTGCTGGACGAGGCAGCGTCCCGCGCCGTCGGGTACGCCGCGACCGTGGCCGCACGCCGCGTGCTCCCTGACGCAACCGCGCTCGCGGGCCTCGCCGCGTTCGACGAGCCGCTGCCGGACGGTCCGAGCGACCCCGCGGCCACGCTGCGCCTGCTCGACGAGGCGGGCAGCCCCGCCACCGTCGCCTCGGCCGGGGCCGACTACTACGGGTTCGTCACCGGCGGGACCCACCCCGCGGCGCTCGGCGCGGCCTGGCTCACGAGCGCGTGGGACCAGAACGCGGCCCTGCCCGTCATGTCTCCCGTGGCCGCCCGCCTCCACTCGGTGGTCCAGGGCTGGGTGACCGAGCTGCTCGGCCTGCCGCACGGTACCGAGCTCGCGTTCGTCACGGGTGCCACGATGGCGAACGCCACCGCGCTCGCGGCCGCTCGGGACACCGTGCTCGCGCGCGCGGGGTGGGACGTGCAGGGTCGCGGGCTGTTCGGCGCGCCGGAGATCGCCGTCGTCGTCGGGGAACGGGTGCACACGACGCTGCTCAAGGCACTGGGGCTCGTGGGGCTCGGGCGCGAGCGGGTGCACGTGGTCCCCGCGGACTGCGCGGGACGGATGCGTGCCGAGCTGCTGCCGGGCCTGCTCGCCGGGCACCGCGGGCCGGTGATCGTGTGCGCGCAGGCGGGGGAGGTCAACACGGGTTCCTTCGACCCGTTCGACGCGATCGCGGACTGGGCCGCCGCGCACGAGGCCTGGTTCCACGTGGACGGCGCGTTCGGGCTGTGGGCGCTCGCCGACCCGAGCCGCGCAGCGCTCGTGCGGGGGCTCGACCGGGCCGACTCGTGGGCCACCGACGCCCACAAGTGGCTCAACGTCACGTACGACTCGGGGATGGTGCTCGTGCGCGAGCCCGGTGCGCTGCGCAGGTCCTTCTTCGCCGCCGCCGCGTACCTGCCCGGGGACGCCGACGGCGAGGTCGAGGCGATGCACCGCACGCCGCAGACCTCGCAGCGGGCCCGGGTGGTGGAGGTCTGGGCGGTGCTGAGGACCCTCGGCAGGGAAGGTGTCGCGCGGCTCGTCGCAGAGTCGAGCGACCACGCCCGGCTCATCGCCGAGCGCTTGCGGTCCGGTGGTCTCGAGGTGCTCAACGACGTGGTCCTCAACCAGGTCCTCGTGCGCGGCGAGGACGATCGGACGACGACGGCGCTCCTGGCCGCTGTGCACGCCGACGGGCGGTTGTGGTGCGGGCCGACCGTCTGGGACGGCGCGCCCGCGATGCGGCTGTCCGTCTCGTCCTGGCGCACGACTGCCGCGGACGCCGCGCGCGCCGCCGACGTGGTGCTCGAGCTCGCCGGGCGGCTCCGGTCGGGCGGGTGACGCTGCCCTGGGTGCCCTGGGTGCCCTGGGTGCCCTGGGTGCCCTGGGTGCCCAGGGTGCCTGGTTGCCCGGGGTTCGCGAGCCTGGTGCCCGCGGGCTCGCACCTCGACTTGAGGTCCGCTCTGGTCGCGCGACCTCGATCCCGACTACCCGCCCGAGGCGTACATCGAGTTCACCGAGGGTCGCGTCGACGACGACGGTCGCGTCACCGTGCCGGGCACGGAGGAGTCCTTGCGGACCTTCGTGGCCGAGTTCGCCGTCTTCGTCGAACGGGTGCTCACGGTCCTCCCGCAGCGAGACCGACCGCGTGCACCTCGACCATGCCCGGGAGCGCGTCGCGCGCGTCCGTGTGCGCGTCACGGAGGTTCGTCGTCGGCCGGGGCGCCGGACGGGTCCGCGCCGTTGGTGGGGAAGCGTCCGCTTCCGTCCGGCCGATACGTGCCGGGATAGCCGGCCTGCCATCGCGTGGTGCCCTGGGCATCCGTCACGCGACGCATCGGGACCTTGTGGTCCTCGAGCCACCGGTTGTGGAACCCGCACACGAGCGCGGCGTTGTCGAGCCGAGTCGGACCGCCGTCGGCCCACCGGATGCGCGCGTGGTGGATCTGGCCCATGAAGGCGGGTGCGGAGCAGCCGTCGATCACGCACGTGCGGTCGCGCGCGACGACGGCGCGGCGCAGGTGCCCGGAGAACGTCCGCCGGGTCCGTCCGACGTCGAGCACCTGGGACTGCGGGCCGAAGATCACTCGTGAGACCTGGCAGTCCGACGCGAGACGCACGAGCACCGAGTCGGGGATGGGTCCCGTCCCGTCCTCCCACTCGGCGGGCGGTGACGTGACGAGCCGACCGAGGGTCGCGCCGCGGCGACGCGAGGCGGGTGCGCGCGCGCCGGTGCACGCGCCGCTGCGGTGCAGCAGGTCGTCGAGCTCGGTGTGCGTCACGTGGACCACGAGGTGGGGCTGGACGGAACCGACCTGGTCCGTCATCGCGTGGTCGAGCACGCGCCTGGCCACGTCGGTCAGCGCGGCAGCTCTGCGCTGGGACGCCGTCCGCGTGTCTCCTGAGGCAGGAGCACCACAGACACCTCGCAGCGCCGCCTTGAGCACCTGGCCGTGGTCGCGCGTGAGGAAGCCCGACAGGTGGTACCCGCCCGTGGTGGACGCGAGGTCGAAGAACTCGCGGGCCAGTGCCGCCCTGTAGCCGCGCTCGTCCGCGTCCGGGTCGGTGACGTGCGCGAAGCGTCGGGTGAGCCGTGCGAAGTCTCCGACCGAGTACCCGCTCGCGAGGGTGAGCAAGAGCTCCTCGCCCGTGCGTGCCCGGGGCGCATCGGGCTCCGCGCCGTGGGAGGCCGACGGGGGAGGATCGTCGTCGGACGCGGGCTCGCGGAGTGCAGCGACCCTGTCCGGGGTCGTGGCCGTCGCCGCGATGAGCGCGCCCTTCGCCGTGCTGACGTGCCCCGACCGGGCCGCGGCCGCCGTGGCGGGCAGCACCTGCCACCAGGTCCTGGCGGTGCGAGCGAGCCTCGCGGCCTCGGCGAACGAGACGTCGAAGGCGCGTGCGACCCACGAGCTGAAGCTGCGCGCACCCGTGCCGACCCACGCGGCGTCGGCCTCGACCCGACCGAGCCAGCCGAGCTGCTGGTCCCGCAGCCGGTCCCCGACCCGTTGCACCGCGACGGCTGCCTCGGCGGCGGCGTGCCCGCCCAGCTCCGACGGGTCCACCGACGTGATCTCCTCGACGATGTCGTGGAGCTCACCCAGGACGTCGAGGAGCGGGCGGCGCACGGTGTCGGTCCCGCGAGCGCGCCTCGCACGGCCTGCACCGTCCATCCACCCTGCACCGTCCACCCACCTCGCGCCGTCGTCCCACCCCGCGCCGCCGTTCGCGCTCATACCTCACCTCCCGTCCTGTGTCCGCCTCGGACGATCCCACCGCAGACCCGTCGGCGAGACCGTGTGCCAGACGCTACGAGCCACCTCTGACACTCCGGACATATCGGACCGGCCCCGGAGCCCCGCTCAAGCCCGTGTTCGCTCAGGGCGAACACCGTCGGATGGAACAATCCCGGTCATGGCCAAGCTCTACTTCCGCTACGGGGCGATGAACTCTGGCAAGTCGACCGCCCTCCTGCAGGCCGCGCACAACTACGAAGAGCGCGACCACCAGATCCTGCTCGCCAAGCCGGGCGTCGACTCGAAGGCGGGCCGCAAGATCTTGTCGCGTCTCGGGGTGGACCGCAGCGTCGACTTCGTGATCGGGGCGGACGAGGACGTGTACGCCTCCTTCGGCGAGCACCGTGCCCGACGGCGCGAGGCGACCGGCCAGGACGTCTCGTGCCTGCTCATCGACGAGGCGCAGTTCCTCACCCCCGCCCAGGTGGACGACCTTCTGCGCATCGCCGTGCTCGAGAACGTCCCCGTGCTCTGCTACGGCATCCGCACGGACTTCCTCACGGTCGCCTTCCCCGGCTCCCAGCGGCTGCTCGAGATCGCGCACTCCCTCGAGGAGCTCAAGACCATCTGCCGCTGCGGGCGCAAGGCCGTCTTCAACTCGCGGCTCGTGGACGGCGTGACGGTCTTCACGGGCGAGCAGGTCGCGATCGACGGCGTCGAGGTCTCCTACGAGTCGCTGTGCGCCGTGTGCTACCTCGAGGCGTCCGGCGGCGTGCTCGGCGTGCGCTGAGCGAGAGCGTCGGGCCGACGGCGCACCACGGGCCGACGGCGAAGCGCGGGGCCGACGGCGAAGCGCAGGGCCGACGGCGCACCCACGGGCCGACGGCGCACACGGAGCCGCTCAGTCGAAGCGGATGATCCCCGCGCGCGCCGCGTGGACCAGGGTCTGCACGCGGTCGCGCACCCCCCACTTCGCCATGACGTTGCTCAGGTGCGTCTTCACGGTCGCCTCGGAGACGTGGAGCTCCTTCGCGATCTCCGCGTTCGACAGGCCCCTCCCGAGCAACCGCACGACGTCGAGCTCGCGCTCCGAGAGCGACTCGTGCTCGGGGACGTCGGCCGCGGCCGTCGAGGAAGGGGCCTCTCGGACGGACGCGACGAGCTCCTCGGTCACGCTCGGGGAGAGCGTGCACGTCCCCTCGAGCGCGTCCCGGATCGCGGTGACGAGGTCCTCGGGCTCGGTGTCCTTGACGAGGTAGGCCGAGGCGCCCGCTCGCAGGGCAGGCACGACGTAGCGCTGCGAGGAGAAGGTCGTCACCGCCACCACGCGGGTCCTCGGCGATGCCGCGATGACCTCGCGGGTCGCCTCGATCCCGTCGAGCCGGGGCATCTGGATGTCCATGAGCACGACGTCGGGCCGGAGCTCCGAGGCGAGGTGGACCGCGGCGACGCCGTCTGCGGCCTCGCCCACGACCTCCATGTCGGGAGCCGCGCTGACGAACACGTTCAGGGCTCTGCGCATGAGCGCCTCGTCGTCGGCGATGAGCACTCGGGTGGACATGACTCGATCCTAGGGCTGAGGACGCGCTCATTCGTAGGTCGCAGCACAAACTAGACGTACGCAGGTGCTGCGACGCCGCACTACTCGGGGACACTCAGGGCACGAGAACGTGTCCACCAGCATTATCTGAATGAACTGAGGAGTCGTAATGTCCCGTATTTCCGCCGTCGCCGCAAGTGCTGCATTTGTCCTGCTGATCGCGGCAGGTCCCGCGCAGGCCACCGAGCTCGAGCAGGTTGCCCCGGCCGGGCCCGGCATCGGTGCCGTCGCACCGGGTGGGGGCGCGACCACGCAGGGCATCTGGACCTGGGTCTGCCAGACCTTGGGTCTCGGCTGCAAGTAGCAAGGACGCCTCGGTGTCGCGTCGGACCCGAGCAGGGGGCGGGTCCGACGACATACTGAGGCGGTGAGCTCAGACACGGCGACGAGGGACGACCAGACCCAGCGGACCCCTCGTCGTCGGCTGAGCACCTTTTGGTCGTACGCCCCGCTGGGGCGGATCGGTCGCATGGTCATCCTCGCGACCGTCGTCGTGGTGGTGGTCCTCGACATCGCGTTCGCCATCGCCGATGTCGCGGGTGACCCCGTCTCCGAGACGGTGGCCCAGGTCGCGCTGACCGCATCCTTCGCGCTGTTCGCGTGGCGCCCCCCGACCGCGGCCCTCGCTCTGCAGCTTGCGGCACTCATGGCGGTGGCGCTGAGCACCGGTGAGGAGCCGCTTCTCGCCGCGACGGTGGCGGCAGGCCTCGTCGTCGCGACGTGCAGCCCCGCGTTCTCCGCCGTGTATGCCGCCGGGCTGATCGGGCTCCTCGCGCTCCGAGCGTCCTCGGGAGAGCATGAGAACGTCTTCACCTGGGCCGTCTCCTACGTGTTCCTCGTCGCGCTCGCCGTGCTCGTCGGCTACGTCCTGCGCCGCACCACCCAGCGTGCCGCCCATCTCGCGGACGAGCTCGTCGAGCGACAGCGCCAGCTCGAGGCGGCCGTCCGGGTCGAGCGGGAGCGCCTCGCCGACGAGCTCCACGACTTCATCGCCCACGAGCTCACGATCATCGCGATGCACGCGCGCGTCCTCGAGCAGGCGCCGGACCCCGAGGTCCAGGCGGAGTCACGCGACGCGATCAGCTCCTCGGCGCGTCAGGCGCTCGCGGACATCCGTCGCGTCCTCGAGGTCACGCAAGCCTCGAGACCGCTCACGGGCGAGCCGGACGACGCGGTGATCGAGCGCCGTCGACTCGTCCCCACGGTGACCGACATCGAGCGCGAGCTCGGTGCGGGCGGGACCCGCGTGGGGACCGAGGGCGTGTTCGAGGTGGCCGAGGCGATGAGCCGGACCATGGAGGTGGCCCTCGCCCAGTTCGTGCGCGAGGCCGCGACGAACATCGTCAAGCACGCCGCCAGGAGCGAGTCCGTCACGATCCGGTTCGCCCAGGAGGGCGACGTCGTCGTCGTCCGGATCTTCAACCTGACCACGGACCCGGGTGCGTCTCTCGCCCTGCCCACGGGCGGCTACGGTCTCGCGCGGATGCGCGAGCGAGCGAAGGTCCTCGGGGGCAGCTTCAGAGCGGGGCCGACGGCGGACGGCTGGCTCGTCGAGGTCAGCCTGCCTGCGCGCTGACGGGCGGCCGCCGGTTCGGCAACCCGTCGCTGCGACCTTCGGTGTCCGCGGGGTCCGTCGGAAGGTGGACGCACTTTCGTGCCCATGGGTGATCCGCCGCGTGGGTCACGCGCCCCATGCTGGACGGGCAAGGAGCGCCACGCCGGAGGGACGGTGGACGCTCGGACGGTCCCAGCACCTCGGCCAGCAGGGGAGTAGCCATGAGTTCCGACATCGCGTGGAACTACAACACGAGCGTGTGGCAGCAGCGCCTCGTCTTCGACGGTCCCGGCTGGCGGCTCGTTCGGCGCGCCAAGGACGGGCACACGGACGACGCGTTGCGCCGCTCGCGCTCCGCCGAGCGTCTCGCGGGCAGCGCGCAGCAGGACGGTGTGCGCTTCGTGCGGCCCGGCCACTGCGAGGACGGCTCCGTCTACGAGCTCACGGCGTGCGAGGTGCTCGCCGGCCAGCTGTGGCCGGCGCTGCGCGTGGTGGGCCGCGACCTCGAGTCGGTCATGACGCGGATCGGCGCGGCGATCGCCCGGGTCCACACGAGCGCCGACCTCGCGGCCGACGTCGAGGACGGCATCACGTCCCCGCACCTGCGCCGGCTGCGCGCGCACCTCGACGCGGACCCCTCGACGTGGGCCGGCAAGGCGATCGCCGAGCTGCGGCCCTCCGTGGTCGGGCAGGTGCGTCGGTGGCTCGACGAGCTGCCCACGCGCGGCGTGCTGTGCCACGGTGGCCTCGCGCTCGGGTCGATCTTCGTGGACGAGGCCGCCGAGCGGATCGAGGTGCTCGCGGGAGAGGAGCTCACGCTCTGCCTCCCCGAGCTCGACCTCGGATGGCTGCTCGGTGAGCTCACCGAGTTCGAGTTCCAGGCGGGAGTGCGCGGCAGCAACGGCCTGCCGTACGAGGGCGCGGCGACGTGGCTCGTCGAGGGCTGGACCTCGGTGACCGGGCACGCCCCGGACCAGCGCTGGATCGACAAGGTCATCGCACTGCGGTCCTTCCTGCGCATGTGCGACCTCGCGGAGACGACGCGCAGCGCGGAGGCCGCCGCGAACAACGTGCTGTTCATGACGTACCTCGTCGAGCGGGTCGGCTTCCTCGACCAGGTGCCCACCCAGCGCGCGCACCGCGCGATCGCCTGACCGCCCGTACCGAGCACCTTGAGCGGAGGCGCCGGGGCTCCTGAGCCCTAGGTCACGGATCGGCCCGTCCTGCCGCGCCTAGCGTGGCGAGCGACGGACATGTCGATGGTGACCTCTTCGGGAGCGCAAGTGAACACCGGCTCGCTGGACACCGGATCGCTGCACACCGGCTCGCTGCACGCCGGGCACGGGGGCGAGGCCGAGCTCGTCCTGCCGGACCTCGGCGTCGTCCAGGTCCTCGGCGGAGGCTCGGGCCGAACCTTGCTGGTCGTGGGGCTCGCAGTGTGCTTCCTCGGGCTCGTGTTCGGGCTCGCGAGCTACGTGCGGCTGCGGCGCCTCCCCGTGCACGGCGCGATGCGGGAGGTCTCCGAGCTCATCTACACCACGTGCCGGGCGTACCTGGTGCAGCAGGGTCGGTTCCTGCTCGTGCTGTGGGCGTTCATCGCGGCCGTCATCGTCGTGTACTACGGCGCGCTCGTGCACCTGCCCTGGGGCAAGGTCGCGATCGTCATCGGGTTCAGCCTCGTCGGCATGGCGGGCTCGTACACCGTCGCGTGGTTCGGCATCCGCGTGAACACCTTCGCCAACTCGCGCACCGCGTTCGCCGCGCTCGCCGGCCGCCCGTTGCCCGTCCACCGCATCCCGTTGCGCGCGGGCATGTCGATCGGCATGGTGCTCATCAGCCTCGAGCTGTCCATGATGCTCGTGATCCTGCTCTTCCTGCCCGCGGACATCGCGGGGGCGTGCTTCATCGGCTTCGCGATCGGCGAGTCGCTGGGTGCGGCGGCCCTGCGCATCGCGGGCGGGATCTTCACGAAGATCGCGGACATCGGCTCGGACCTCATGAAGATCGCCCTCAAGATCAAGGAGGACGACGCGCGCAACCCCGGCGTCATCGCGGACTGCGTGGGCGACAACGCGGGCGACTCCGTGGGCCCGAGCGCGGACGGCTTCGAGACGTACGGCGTGACGGGCGTGGCGCTCGTGACCTTCGTGCTGCTCGCCGTTCCGGAGCCGAGCATGCAGGCGACGCTGCTCGTGTGGATCTTCGTGGTCCGTGCCGCGATGGTGATCGCCTCGGCGGCCTCGTACCTGATCAACGACGCGTGGGTGGGCCGGCGCTACGGCCGCGCCGAGCGGATGAGCTTCGAGACCCCGCTGACGACGCTCGTGTGGCTCACGTCCGCCGTGTGCATCGCCGCGACCTACGTGACCTCCTACCTCGTGCTCGGCGGGACGGTTCCGGGACACTGGTGGCAGCTCGCCACGATCGTCTCCTTCGGTACGCTCGCCGGCGCCCTGATCCCCGAGCTCGTCAAGGCCTTCACGTCCACGGGATCGAGGCACGTGCGCGAGGTCGTGAAGAGCTCGCGCCAGGGCGGGGCGTCCCTCAACATCCTCTCCGGGCTCGTGGCGGGCAACTTCTCCGCCTACTGGCTCGGGCTGGCGGTCGTGGGTCTCATGGGCGGTGCGTACCTCGTGGGCGAGCTCGGCCTGGGCGAGCTCATGGTGGCGCCCGCCGTGTTCGCGTTCGGCCTCGTAGCCTTCGGCTTCCTCGGCATGGGGCCCGTGACGATCGCCGTGGACTCCTACGGTCCCGTGACGGACAACGCGCAGTCGGTGTACGAGCTGTCGATGATCGAGGAGGCCACGGGCGTGGACGCGCAGGTGCGCGAGGCGTTCGACGTCGGCGTCCAGTGGGACCGCGCGAAGGTGATGCTCGAGGAGAACGACGGCGCAGGGAACACGTTCAAGGCGACGGCCAAGCCCGTGCTCATCGGCACGGCCGTGGTGGGCGCCACCACCATGATCTTCTCGATCATCATGCTGCTCACGGGCGGGCTCACCGAGGGCATCGAGAACCTGTCGATCCTGCACCCGCCGTTCCTGCTGGGCCTCGTGCTCGGCGGGGCGGTCGTCTACTGGTTCACGGGGGCGTCCATCCAGGCGGTCACGGCGGGTGCCTACGGGGCAGTCGAGTTCATCCGGGACACGATCCGCCTCGACGGATCGAGCCGCGCCTCCGCCGAGGACTCGACGCGCGTGGTGGAGATCTGCACGCAGTACGCCCAGCGCGGCATGCTCACGATGTTCCTCGGGGTGTTCTTCGCGACCCTCGCGTTCGCGTTCGTCGAGCCGTACCTGTTCATCGGGTACCTCGTGTCGATCGCGGTGTTCGGGCTCTACCAGGCGATCTTCATGGCCAACGCGGGCGGGGCGTGGGACAACGCGAAGAAGATCGTCGAGGTGGACCTCAACGCGAAGGGCACGGTGCTGCACGACGCGACGATCGTGGGCGACACGGTGGGCGACCCGTACAAGGACACGTCGTCGGTGGCCCTCAACCCGGTCATCAAGTTCACGACCCTCTTCGGCCTGCTCGCCGTCGAGCTCGCCGTGAGCCTCGAAGCCGAGGGGCACCGCACGCTCGTCCTCGCGCTCGCGGCGGTGCTCCTCGCCGTGTCCGTCTTCTTCGTGCACCGCTCCTTCTACGGGATGCGGATCCGTACACGGCTCACGGAGCCCGACGACGACGAGCCGCCGGCGGGTGGCGGCGGCAGGGCCGACGACGGCGCAGGCCGGGTCGATGCCCGCGCCGGCGCGGGTGAGCTCGTGGGAACCGGGAGGAGTGAGCCATGAGGATCGCCGTCCGCTACGGCGAGCTGCGGATCGAGGGCGGCCGGATCGTCGGTGAGGACGCCGGCACCACGCTCGTGCGGCGTCTGCTGCGCGTGTTCCCGGAGGCCGTCGTCGTCGGACCCGGTCCGCGGCTCGGTGACGGGTTCGAGGTGGTGCCGCTGCGCCGGCTCGCGCCCGGGACCGTGGTCGTCAACATGGACGTCATCGACTCGGTGTGCGTGTGGCGTGCGCTGCGCGAGGACCACGGCTCGCCGCGCATCATGAACTTCGTGTGGTGGAACGTGAGCCAGTACACCCACCGCGTGGAGCAGGCCGCGCTCGGGCTCGCGTGCGCGCTGTTCCCGACGTTCGCGAACTCCGAGCGCACGGCGAACGAGGTGCGCGAGGTCGTGGCCGCTCAGACGCCGCCGCACCTCGCGGAGCAGTCCCGGGTCGCGTGGGTGAACCTCGGCATCCGGCTCGAACGGGTCCAGGAGCGCGCGGAGCCGGACGTGCCCGTCGTGCTCTATCCCGCGATCTACCTCTCCGACCGCAAGCGGCCCGAGCTGTTCTGGGACGTCGTCCAGCGTGTCCACCGGCGCACGCCGATCCGGGTCGAGGCGCGGCTGCACTCGACGCACCTGTCCTCCGAGCGGGCCATGCGGATGTCCCGCCACGACTGGACGTGGGTGGGGCCGCTCACGGCGCGCGAGGACTACTGGGAGGCGCTGTCGCGCACCACGGCCTTCCTCGCGACGGCCACCGAGGAGTCCTACGGCCTCGAGTACATCGAGGCGCTCGTGGCCGGGGCCGTGGGCGTGTTCCCGGACCGGGCCTGGGCCCGCGCGATCCTGCCGGAGGGCTACCCGTTCTGCTACCGCACCCCCGAGGAGGCCGAGGAGCTGCTCCACCGGGCCGTGACCGACACCGCGGCGTGCCGCCGCGAGCTCGACGCGGCCGCGGGCGGGGACTTCGTGGGCTGGCTTCGCGAGCGGCACGACGACGACCACTTCGAGCGGGCGATCGCCGCGCACGTGCACCAGTGGTTCGGGTGACGGCGTCAGGACAGTTCTGCCGAGATCTGGACACCGGCGCTCCGGGCAGCGCGCGCGAGCGCGGCGTCCAGGGTGGCGAGCGCGGCCCCCGTGCGTGCGGCGAGCCGTAGGTACGACGCTTCGTGGGCGCTCAGGCCGTGCTGCCGGGCGAGCGCGCCCTCGTGGGCGACGCGGCGCAGGAGGGCGTCCGTGGCCTCGCTCGCCTGGTCCTCGAAGCACCACGTCATGGTGACCGAGGCGTCGAGCACGATCACGCGCGGCGCCCGGCAGCGGCGGCCGGGTGAGCGGTGCCATGCTGGGCCCATGGAGCGTGGGAGCCGTCGCAGCCGGCTGGTGATCGGCGCACTGATGCTCGGCGTCGGGCTCGCCATGCTCGTGCTGGCTCGTGCGAGCGTCGAGGTCGTGGTGCTGCTCGCCGCGGCGGGACTCGTCGTCGCGGGTGCGGGGAGGCTGCTCGGCGTGCGCGAACCGGGACCGTGGCGGGCCCGTTGGCTCGACGTGGTCCTCGGCCTGGGGCTCCTCGCCGCGGGCGGCATCGCGGCGCTGTGGCTCACCGCGCCGCTGCGCGTCCTGGCCTGGGTCCTCGCGGGGGTGCTCGTCGCGAGCGGGCTCGCGGCCGTGGTCCAGGCCCTCCAAGCGCCCGGTGTCGACGCGCCCGCCCCGGTCCCCGGCAGCGAACGGGTCGCCGGTGTGCTCGGCGGCACGGCGTCCGTCGTCGTCGGCCTCGTCGTCGTGCTCTGGCCCCGGCTCTCGCTCGCCGTCTTCGCGCTCGTCGTGGGCTTCTGGCTCACGTTCGCGGGACTCGGCACGCTCGTCGGAGCGCTCCGTGAGGACCGGGCCCCGGTGCGCCAGGGCCCGGTGGCGAGGCGCGGCACCGGGTCGATGGCGGCGCGGCGCGTGCGGTCCCGGTCGGCGCTCATGCGCTCCGCGCTCGCACTCGTGCTCGCCCTCGCGCTCGCGGCCGCCACCGTGACGGTCCACGGCCTGGACCCGCGCGAGGAGCCCGACGCGTTCTACACCGCCCCGCTCGTGGTCCCGAGCGAGCCCGGCCGCCTCGTGCGCGCCGAGCCGATGCCGGCCGAACGCGTCCCCGAGGGACTGCGCGGCTGGCGGATCCTCTACACGTCCACCACGGGAGACGGAGAGCCCAGCGTCGTCAGCGGCACCGTCCTCGCGCCGCCCGAGGGCACGGCGCCCGCGACGGGCGGGCGGGTGGACCTGGCCGACGACGGCGCACCCGGCGACCCCGGTACGCGGATGCCCGTGATCTCCGTGGCGCACGGCACCACCGGGATCATCCCGCGCTGCGCGCCGTCCCTCGCGGACGAGCCCTTCGCCGACGGTGCCGGGGCCGCCCTCGAGCAGATCGTCGCCGAGGGGTGGGTGGGTGTCACCTCGGACTACGTGGGGCTCGGGACGCCCGGTCCGCACGGATACCTCGTGGGTCCCGACGCCGCGCACGAGGTGCTCGACGCGACGCGGGCCGCGCGCGAGCTCGAGGACCTGGAGCTCAGCGAGCAGACCGTCGTGTGGGGGCACTCGCAGGGCGGTCACGGTGCGCTGTGGACGGGCATGCTCGCGCCCGACTACGCACCCGAGCTCGACGTGCTCGGCGTCGCGGCCTTCGCGCCCGCGGCGGACCTGTACCCGCTCGCCCAGGGGGTGCGCGCCACGACGGGCGGGAAGCTCGTCTCGGCCTATCTCGCGGCGTCGTGGACCCGCTTCTATCCCGGCTTCGAGCTGTCCGAGCTCGTCACCCCCGGCTACACGGGGATCGTGCACCGCATCGAGGGGCACTGCTTCAACGGGGCGAACGCGCTCGGTGCGCTCGCGATCGCGAGCCAGCTCACCGAGGAGGTGTTCCGGCCGGAGGTCTGGGAGAGCGAGTTCATGGACCTGCTGCGGGCCAACACCCCGGACCGCGACATCGCGGCGCCCGTGCTGATCGCCCAGGGGTCGGCCGACCAGCTCGTGCTCGCGGCACAGCAGCGCGACTTCGTGGCCCGGCGGTGCGCGGAGGGCCAGCCGATCGACTTCCGGGAGTACGAGGGACTCGACCACGTGCCCCTCGTGGCGGCGGACTCCCCGCTCACGCCCGAGCTGCTCGACTGGACGCGCGACCGTCTCGCGGGCGTCCCCGCCACCCCGACCTGCTGACCCGCGGGCCGCGAGCGCGGTGACTCAGGGGCGCACGACGCGCAGGAAGGCGCTCAGCTCGGCGAGCCCGCGCGGGGTGCGGGGCAGGTAGTCGACGAGTGCGGGGGAGTGGATCACGTACGCGGCCCACTGGGCGCGCGAGACGGCCACGTTGATGCGGTTGCGCATGAGCAGGAACTCCATGCCGCGCGGCACCTCGGCGGGCGAGCTCGCGGCGAGCGTGACGATCGCGACCACGGCCTCCTGACCCTGGAACTTGTCGACCGTGCCGACCTTGACGCCGCCGTACCCGGCCGCGCGGAGGGCGTCGCCCACGCGCGTCACCTGGGCGTTGTAGGGCGCCACGACGATGATGTCGTCCTCACCCAGGGGGCTTGCCGTGCGCTGCGCGCTCGGGTCCGTCCACGGGGTGCCGAGGAGCCGTCCGACGGCGGTCACCACGGCCGCCGCTTCCTCCTTGGACTCGGTGGCGTTGCCGTGATGGACCACCTCGACGGCGTGCACGCCCGGACGGACGCCCTCGAGGTGGCGCGCGTCCGCGTCCGGGTGGGACGTCAGGGCGCCGTCGTAGGCGAGGTCGGAGACGACGGTCGCGAGCGGACCGGCCATGCGGCGCGAGGTGGGCAGGAAGTAACCGAGCTCGGGCGGGAGCACGTCGTGCCCGGCGCTGACCCAGCCGAGCGCCGAGCCGTCGACGGGCTCCGGGTGCGTGCCCTGCGACACCTGGGGGAGCTGTTGCGGGTCGCCCAGGAGCAGCAGGTTCGTGGCGGACACGCCCACCGCGATGGTCGACGCGAGCGAGAACTGGCCCGCTTCGTCGATCACCAGCAGGTCGAGCTGCTTGCGAGCGACCCGCTGGGAGTTCGAGAACGTCCACGCCGTTCCCCCGAG